>Ga0265294_10000312_pt1 | contig 64033 bp, 87 predicted proteins | sample MunlanPumphouse3_FD_192504 | JGI IMG/M metagenome (GOLD analysis project Ga0265294, IMG submission 192504) | Groundwater microbial communities from a municipal landfill in Southern Ontario, Canada - Pumphouse #3 | ecosystem: Environmental > Aquatic > Deep subsurface > Groundwater | place... | reverse complement strand
TTTAACTAAGTCTTTTGTGTATGGGCAATAAATTTCAAAATACTTTGTCTTTATTAGACCGTTGTTTCTTTCACCAGCTTTTGCTGATATTTTCATTTTTGTTTCTATTGAATGTTTCCGTCCAGTCATAGGATTTTTTGTCAATCCTGCTTTTTGGTTCTGACTATAAGTCTTACCCCGTTTTTTTAATGACTACACATATTTTTCAGGATTAGCAAGTCTCCACTAAGGTGAGCATACACCCTTCTTCATGCCATATTGTTTTTCCACATTTCGTGTCCCTGACAAATACGCTAGTTTTCCACCCTATGAATTCTTTTTTCTATTGGCAGGGCATTGATTTGGCGATTTGGAACAAATCTTTCTACCACCCTTTGTCTAAAACTTTGCCTATTGTCCACATCCATACTAACAATTAATTATACTCATAATAAAATATCTCCTTATAAGTATAATTACTTGCAAATATTAGAAAACCTTCATTTATTTTCCAAGTCCCTCTCCTGCTACCAATTCGGATACAGCGGCAAATATTACACCATTCCTTTTAATTCCTTTCCTATCCTGTCAAAATAATTATTTGTATATCTACCATTTAACATCACAAAATCTCTAAAAAAAGGTGGAAGGGAAAATGGTGGTTTCCCCTTCCCATCTGCAAGAACGTGGTATTGAAAGGAGGTTACTTTCTTGCAGATATTTGGAAGCACTAACGGGACTCGAACCCGTAACTTCTGGTTTTAGAGACCAGCGTTCTAACCAATTGAACTATAGTGCCTTAAAAAAAGTGTAATAGTGTATCAAGGTAATGGTGGGGGTAAATGTGGATTAACCACGATTTACATACCTCAATACACTATCACGAATTGATATTGAACTAATTATAACCTGAATTGAAAAATACTGGAATAAAAAAATTATTTAAATAGGTGCCCCAACCGAGCCCACAGCACAACTGCCATGAGCCCAGCACTATCCCTCATAATACACTTTTCTTATTTTTTACTATACAAATTAGCTATACCTGAAGCGATAACTGCTTGAGGCTTAAACTCAGGATGGAAGCCCATACTTAACATCCAACCTCTAATTCCTGCAATGTGCTCTCCAGACTTTCCGTTTTCGGATAAATCGTGGTGAGTTATCTTCTCTTTGCAGTCTACTCCGTTCTCAATTAATTGCAATACCATTTCAGATATGTATCCTGCTTCTTCATACACTTATTTCTTATGTATACTTGTAAACTACCCTGACAACCATCTTGGATCCGTATTATGAATTCTAAATCGATTGCCATTAGAATCTCTTACATTAATCATTCCTAAAGAACCACTATTAATACGTTTTCCTTTATTATGGCCAACCAACTAACCAGAAATGTATCGGGGATCATCTTTATTTGTTCTAAATACATTCCCGTTTACATCGCGAACGATAACAAATCCCGTTTGAATTCCAACTAACTATCCTGATAAGTATCTTGGATCAGATTTATCTACTTGATAAGTGTTTCCTTCTTTGTCTTTAACTGTAATTTTACCTTTGTTTTTTGCTCTGATTTTATTAGATTTAAATCTCTAATCGCCTTTTTGAATTTGTATATATTTTCCTTCGTTATCTATTGCAACAAATTTTCCTTGATTACAACCCTTTAGCTATCCATTAATGTATCTTGGATCGTTAACGTCTACAGAGAAGCATTTGCCTTCTTTATCTTTAACTATAACCTTGCCCTTGTGGATACTAACCCAAGTTCCGTTTAAATAATGTTCATTATCGTTAGGAACAACTAGTATTCCCCCACTAGGAGTTACCACCACAACCATACCTTTCCGTCCGCCACGTCCACCAGGGCAAATATTATAAGTGTCATTTCTTTGGATAAACTACATAGTTACCAACTAACTCTATTTCTAATAAGCCTATTCTTCAGTTAAGAATATTTCTAGTATTTCTTTTTTAAAGTTCTATTTGCCATATTTGGAAATAGCCTATTTAAGTACATTTCCACTTCCTAAGTATTTATCTTTTTCGGGATTTTTGTGTGATCGTTTACCAATATAAACTTTGTTGTTGATAAGATTTGTAGTTTTGTAAATGTAATGTTTCATTCATAGGTTCTCCTTTGTTATCTTTATGAGGTCTTTCTAGCGACCAATTATAATTATTTGGGAGTTAGAAAAAACAGAGAATATTTTTTCGGTAGGCTAGAACCTACTTTTCCTCCCATATTACTTTTTAGAATATAAATTAGCAATACCACTCGCTATAACGGCATTTGGTTTAAATTCGGGATAAAATCCCATAGAAACCATAAATCCCTTAATGGATTTAATATGCTAGCCTGATAGACCTGTTATGGACAAATCATGATGAGTTACTTTATTTGTTATTTCAATATCATATTCAGCTAACTTTGACATCATATCACAAATATCTTGCCACACCTTCCAAGCAATCATAGATTTTATATTACCAAAACTACGATTAGGGTTTTTTATACTACTTTCTAATATAGAAGATTCCACCATGTCCTGGGTCATATACAGCTACCGCAGTTGCAAAACAAAATCTGTTTTTAGTTTTTTGACTATCGCACCCGACAATCAATTTTGTATTTGGTCGGGTGGACATATACTTTTTAATTTCCTCTACCATTTGAAAGTAAGGTATCTTACCTTCCTGAGGCTTTAGTAATTCAATTTTCTTATCCACTTATATTTTCTCTTTTTTTTTAATTATTACACTAAAAACGCATAATAATCATATTTTTCTATTTCACACATATTTTCGCCTTCAGGACTAAAATGAGCTTCATATCCATCTGCACCACTTACAATCTGTTGTAATGGTCTCACATAATCGTTGTCAATTAAGTATTGACCAATCTCTTCATACTTTTCAATCTTTTGTAAGGATTCGATAATTCCCATTGAAAGGGGGCAGGCATCAGCTATGTCCCATGCATTGTAAAGCCCCAACATATAAGCGTCACCTTCCATTTCAGCTGTCTGAATCTCGTCAATCTTAAAGTTCCTTATAAATCTATATCCACCGTCAACCTCATCGAATCCGTAATTCAATAATATTTGTTTGATTTCTTCGTATTTTTGCTCACCAGTCATTTCGACAACTCCTGTTTTTTATTATAAAGTTTCTCACAAAGAATCCGTTTTTGTAATTGTAATTTAGTCATTGTGTAACCTCTCTCTTTATTTTCTTATCTCTATACTTATTATAACCTAATTTAGAAATACTTGGATTTTATTTTGGTGGGCCCAGTAGGACTTGAACCTACAACCCCTCGGTTATGAGCCGAGAGCTCTACGCTATTGAGCTATGAGCCCTTGAATTACTTAGTCTTCTTTTTCCGTCTTAGGGGCATACTTTTTAACTGTCTCTTTAGGTTCTGTTTCCACGTCTGTAAATCTTATTGCTCTACGTTTCTTTCCACAGGGGCCAAGTCCCCTTCCAACTCCACGACGCCCTGCTGGGCCTGTTCCGTCTTGATTAGGCATATACTGCCCCTCCTTATATTACTTCTGTTAATTCATTGTAAAAATCCATAGGTTCTTCACAATGAAGAGCCAACTTTACTATATCGTTAATGTCTTTGGCCTCTACTATAGCTCGCATAACATCCCTCAACTCTATGCCATTTAGTCTCTTTGGAGCTACGGCTACCGAATAACATTGATCCATATATTCTCGTTCTAAGTCAGCAACCAAACTAATTCCACAATCAAACTTTATCGTAAGCTTATCGTTCTTTACTACTGCTAATGCCATATTATAACATCCTTTTTATTTTTTCTTGAATCATTTCCTGTTTTTTATATATGATTGTATGTAAATTTACATTTATGAAGCCTATATACCATTGTGTCACCACCTGTCTCTTCGTTGGCCTCAACTGTTCTTAAAGGACAATCGTATAAAATACAACGATATTCAGGCCTATTTCCCATTCCACAATATATAGTTCTTAAAAATCTACAATCGGGGGCCTTCACATTACCATTACCTTCTGCATCATAATAATTACAATATATTCCATAATTACATTCATATACAGGTATGTCAACGCTTATTGTTTTAGACTTCATTTAGCAAACCACTCTATCTCAGCTTTGCCCATCTTGTTAATCTCTTCTTTAGTGGGTATAAAATCAAGCCAATCATTATCATTATGTGTTATTTTGTATTTCGATAGTTTCAATTCATTCATTTAACAAACCTCTTTCTTATTTTTTAGTAAATGTAAAATCAAATCATCCATCTTAGTAAACATCCACTTCTATTGATTAAAAACCTAAAGATACCATTTACCTTTCTTTTTATATATGTCTGTCATTATTTTAGGATAACTCCAATAATTCCGCTTTATATACATGAACCCCAAATGTAATAATATTTTACTATTTTTCATCTATCAACTTCCTTAATTAGTATTTGGAGGAAGGTAAAGGAATCGAACCTTCAGCCTAAACTGGCATCGCTTTCAAGGCGATTTATCCCCATGGATGCTACCTTCCTAGTAATCATACCTAAATTCTTTAAATCTTGCTAATACAAAACTTCTAACTTATATGGAAAATACTTCCATTTTGCTTCATCTTTATCGGTCTTATATCCTTTTGTTTCTACATAATACTGCCACAGCCATTATTTGCCTACAACCTTAAACAGGTCGTCGCCGACTTGATCATAGACAAAGTCATTTATAAGAAGGGATAGCATCCGATTGATTTCCTCTAAATTCTTATCAGCGTAAAATTTTTCTGATTGTAAGTCGGCTATTTTCTGTATCCGAGAGCAACAATGTGATACAAATTTGCCTTCAAAATAACCCCTACCGTCTTTTGGCCGAATCTGAATTATTTCACCACAGTAAGGACACATCAAATCCTCATCATCAGACCACATATGAGTCATATCCATATCTTCAGTTTGTAGAAACCCTACTGCGACCACACCACCAAAGGGTAAAATACATTGTTTAATCTTTTTCATTGTTTTTGTAACCTCTCTTTCTTTTCTTTCTTAATTCTTTATACTTATTATAACCTAATTTGAAAATACTGGTGTTTTAAATTTGGCGGAAGACACAGGACTCGAACCTGTAAGCCCGTAGGCGACGGTTTAGCAAACCGCTCCCTTACCATTAGGATAGTCTTCCATATCTTTTGCTACTATTGTATCTGGATTATTGTTTATTCCACACATAATTGAAATAAATTCATCATTAAGATATCTCTAATCGTCTAAAGCCACTCTAAACTTATTTCCATCGGTGTCCTTTACCATTAAGGTATATCTCCGAAATATGGTGGACAGGGCAGGATTTGAACCTGCGAACTCCTTACGGAGACGGGGTTTACAGCCCCGTGGTTTTAACCACTCACCCACCTATCCATAAAAATTACATGAATTGATTGAGATACTCTTTGACCTACTACCAATCCTTATCAAAACTTTGACCGTCTTCATTTAACTGCTGAGACAATGAATAAACATTCCATAAGAAAGACTACACGGCGTCCTCAAAATAAGTACCTGAAGAATATATCTTCAATTGTTCACACTATACTACGTAACCTTGTTTATCCTTTAACTTCTATACGGTAATTATCATTTTTTCCATATATGCATACATCCTAATTTTTATTTTGGAGCACACGACTGGACTTGAACCAGCAACGGGATTACTCCCAACAGATTTGCAGTCTGCCGCATTAACCATTTTGCTACGTGCGCTAAAAATCCTAAATTCTTAATTTTAATTCGTTTATGGTAATATCACATCTATCGTTCTTTAACAAATTCTAAAAATGTCTCATTAACTTACAATTAGCAGGATGTGAAATTATATTTGGGTCGATGTTTTGTTTAAACCCTTCACAGAATCGTGCACTATGAAAATGTTTATTCATAACTTTTCCTCTTTTAATTAAATCATGGAGCATCTACTCAGGTATGATCTGAGATCTGTAGATTACGAAACTACCATTCTATCCATTTGAACTATAGATGCTCATAAAAATAGTATAGAGAGTAGGACTTGAACCTACAACAGGGGATTAGCATTCCATTAATTTTAAGGCTGTCTATCTCTATAACAGAGACCGTTATTACCCGCTTTACCAATTAAGCTATCTCTATACGTGGCAGGCGGTACAAGACTCGAACTCGTATCTAAGGTTTTGGAGACCCCCGTGTTAGCCGTTGACACTAACCGCCTGAATTGGACAGGAAAGTTGGATTTGATACCAACATCTGCCACCTTAACGATGGCCGTTCTAACAGAATTAAACTATTTCCTGAAAAAATTTGTTCCTACTTATTATACTAAGTTACACTGGATCCTACCTTTCGGTAGTCCAGCATCGGGCATACTCCGATTCGGAACAAATAGTAAATAAATTATCGTTTTTGTTTCTTAAATACAAGGTCAATATCTTCTCCGTCAATTATAGTTATTGACCCATCCATATATTCTATTTTGATACGATCTAATGTAGCTCTTACAATAGTATTATTATACCACATACATTCCCACATTCGATTTTGCCCACGAGTTTGACCCGAAGATATTGGGCCAGTAATCATCCCACTCCCACCACCAAATTGTCCATAAACAACATCATTAACTGCATTATATGGAGTCCAATTAAAAGATATATATTTAATTGTTTTATTAGAAGTATTTGTCCATACTGTATGAATATCTACTCCGCCACAACAATTTGGTTCTGAAGTCCATACACTTTTAATTTTAATGACCTTTTGTAATCTTTGACGACGTTCATTTTCTTTAACTATGGCCAAACTTTCTTGCCTTGCTGCTGAGATAAGTTTTAAACTATCTTGCCTTGCTGCTGAGATAAGTTTTAAACTATCTTGTCTCGCTAATTCTGTTGGTGATGGTTCATCCAAGATTGGGCCACAATTACCTAAAGTAAACAATAGTATCATAATTAATACAAATATTGAAATGTACAAAATGTTCTGTTTTTCTTTTAACATTACCTTACTTCCTTTTTTTTTAATATATGTTTGTGGTGGAGAATAGGGGACTCGAACCCCTGACCCTCGCCGTGCAAAAGCGATGCTCTACCAACTGAGCTAAGACCCCATTTAACAAATTCTTTTTATATTTTCCTCTTTTATGCTGCCCCTTACTTGGTAGATTGAAAAACAATCGAACTATCTTTGGCGGGGTATAGGAGGATCGAACTCCTGTCTATGGATCGACAATCCACTGTCCTACCATTGAACGAATACCCCAAACTTTACTTTAAATCATAAACACAAAATACGTCACTATCAATATTATCCCAATTCCTAAAATCCAAAAATCAAGTTTCCAAGTCCTTCGGAAGTTTATATGTTCACCTAAATCATAATCACTTTTCTTTGGAAATGGAATCCCGTAGGACACCCAATTAAACATTCTTTCATATATGAATATGCCGACACCCATCCAACCCAACATGAACCACGTGAAAGCGAAGATATTGATTCTAATAAAGAAAGCTGAGACAATCGTCATCACCATTCCCAAATTTTCAAAACACACTCTATATACGTGATAAGACAAAAACCCTTTGGACTATTTGTCCGCGTGAGCATCTCTAATAATTTTATTATTTTTTCGCCTCTACTATGAAGCGAATGTAAATCCTTCGGTAGTTCCTTCGCCTATAAAGTAAAGTAACACGCCTAATGCTGCAATAACATACCAAATCATCAATCCCATATATATCATCTCCTTCTTGTTCCTTATTTGTATTCTTATTATAACCTAATTCAAGAATACTGGTAAAAAAGTTTTGTGTGTATAACAGAGGTGGCCGACTCGCTGGCAGGCCAGCAGGACTGTAACTTCCCACCCTATCGATATAGTACCACTTCAAGATTACAGATCGGTCTATACCACACCATACGCTTAATTCAAAGTCGCATTTATACACACAAAAAAAACTTGGTCTCTCTTGGTGGAATTGAACCACCATCTTAAATTTAGGAGATTTATATTCTATCCGTTGAACTAAAGAGAGAGATAATTATTATTCAATATGGCACCCGCGACAGGACTCAAACCTGTAATCGTAGAGGTAGAAGCTCTATGCATTATTCAGTTATGCTACGCGGGCACAAATTATTCAACTATTTTTGGATATTCTATAACCTTATGTTTTAAAGTTTTCATAATATCCTTTTTACTTTTCTTGTCTATAATGTAAATGTATCTATGTTTGTTTGGCATCCATACTCTTTCATAATTCGGGTCAATTTTTTTCAATATCTTGGGTTTAATAGTACCATACCTTGCAACACACGTACGCGGGTGCAGGGCCTCTCCAAACATATAATGAGTATAATTCTTCACTAATGCTGTTTTATTCCCTTGGTACAACCAATTGGTTGCCTGATAGATGATGCCAAGGTGCCCGTGTTGTGGGTCTGCGTAACTGATTAAACATTTAATCTTTGTATTCTCTCTTAACCACTTAAAGGTTTGTGATATGAAATATGATTCCGTATTTTTTCCTTCAGAATCATATACAAACAGCCTCGTCAATTCCAATACATCAGTATTTTCAAGTATAGGTGATATCGATTTAATGACTAATCTGCCTATCGGAAACCCATATACTGCAACTCCAACCACTTCACCATCTAATATTAGTCCTAATGCATATCGGCAAGATGACCACGCGTGAGAGTAATGGTTGTCAATTATTATTTTTTTAGCTATTTTTTTATCTATTAACTCAATCTTATAATCTTTCAACTATGATGCCTCTTTGTATTTTTAATATGGAGCCAATGGAGGGAATCAAACCCACAACCTATCGCTTACAAGGCGATTGCTCTATCAATTGAGCTACATTGGCCAAAAAATTTACTCTAAGGGTGTTTATGCCGGCATTATGGGAATTGAACCCCCAATGAGAATTACCTCTCGCTGGATTACAAATCCAGTGCAATACCATTTTGCGACATCGGCTTGAATATACTTGGAGCGGATAAACGGACTCGAACCGATATAAGTAGCTTGGAAGGCTACTGCCCTGCCATTGGACGATACCCGCGTTTACTGAATCATCACTATATAAACTTTCATATTTTGATCTCTTTTTGTAAAATTTTGGTCTAAGATGTAGGATTTGAACCTGCATGATACCTTATAAATGGTAGCACGGGCGAGACTCGAACTCGCATAGGCCAGTTCCCAAAACTGGTGACTTAGCCATTAGTCAACCGCACTATAAATTTATCAATCTTCTATTTCATTAACAGTTTACCATTCTAACTGTTAATTTCATTCCATTCTATTCTATACACTTCATATTTCTTTGATAGCAAGTCATCTCTTCGTTTATCAAGTTCTACTCTATCTGGGTACTTATGTTGTTTACCATCGATCTATAAATCAATATTATATTTGGGTAAGTAAAAATCCAAGAAGAAGCAACTATTCAAAGACTAATCCAACTATCTTTGCAAAACCTTGTAGTTGTGAATATATTCTATTCCGTTATTATCAAGAACCTTCATGAAGAATTTCTATGGGTAACTAATAATCTTCCGACTAGACCATCCTTTATGATTACCAGTTTGAACTCTTTTCTTAACAGCGATCGATATACGTTCTCGTATAGCAACATCCCTTCCATTCTATATGATTCTTTGTGATAAACACTATTTCGAGCAGGTTATATTCCTCTTATGGTAAAACAATTTTCCACAAATAACACATTGTTTATAGTAGTTAATATTACCATCTTGTTTAAGAGTCTTTGCAATCTTATTCTTAGTCTATTCACTATGTATTCTACTATTCGCACATGCTCTAGAACAAAACCTCCCAGTTCCAATGTATTCCAAAATAGGGTTACCACATTTCTAACAAAGTTTTCCCTTAATAGACTATATCTTTTTCTAAGACTAACAATGTGGGCATTTAGTTCTACTTAAATCTGTTAATCTAACAATTTTAGAATAACTATGTTTTTGACAAATAAACTAAACTTTAGTGTTTCGGTTTTTCTAAGTGTTATATCTTGCCTGGCATTGTTTCGAACAGAATTTCTAGTTTTTGGTTTCCTTACTACAATATTTACACTGATTCATATTATAATCTCCTTACAATTATAATTACTGTCGGGAAATAAAAATCGAACCTTTATTTTTCACGCTATATTGTATATATAAATTAAATTTACAAACTATTTAATATTTCAACCAAACTGTCAACAGTTATAACTCTTATATCGTTAGTCCCGGTATCCCCAGTATAAGGATCTTCCCAAATTTGATTCGCAATTTCTATCATATATTCTTTATCCAATTTAGAATCATACAAAACAGGACGTTTAAAAGTATCACTTATAATTATACAAAATCTTTTATCCATAATAACCTCACTTTATTTGGCAGGGGCAACAGGATTTGAACCCACTCTCCACTCTAATGGATTTGGAGTCCATCGTGCTACCGAATTACACCACATCCTAGATATATTTTATTAATTTCTAAATTTTCTTTTTCATTCTATAACCTCTCTTTCTTAATTCTTTATACTTATTATAACCGAATTCAGGAATACTGGAGAAAAACATTGCGTCCATCAAAACTTATTTTCGTCCACATGATGGTTGTAACGTTAGTTTCCGCCATCAACCTGTATAGTCCAATCAATACGCCCAAAATTAAAGCCAACACTATAAACATTGCCAACATATTAAATTTCCTCCATGTAGATTACCATGTTCCAATCGTATGTTATCACGTCTATAATCTTAAATTTTGCACCTATTTTGAAAAGAACCTACCTCTATTCCTAAAATTCACTTACTGATTCAATAGGAACTCCATTCTTAGAGCGAATAACCATTCGATATCCCATTTCGGTATCTTCATCTACATTTCGGAACTGTTTGAATATTTTACTTGACGTATCCATTTCGTGAGATGTTGATAAAGACTGAGGGCTCTACACAATATTACCTTTCACATATACTTTTTTGAACTAATCTATCTTGTCCACATTGACTTTGGAAAACCGTTGAACTATGCCCTACCAACTTTTCATTCTATTTAGGCCTTCAGTTATCTGTTTAATATATTCTTGTTCATCTTCGGTCAGCTATTCGTTTTCTCTTAATTTTCTGTTTATGTGATAATATCCCTGTTCCGTATAATCAGCCATGACAACCCTAATCTATCCACTATTAAGGTTTCGACCATTGTCGTCTAAAAAATCTTAATCGGGCTTGGGATAATTTCCTTGTCCGTCTGAATATTTTGCCATAAACTATTGATAATCCTTTGGATATCCTGCCGACTTAAACTCACCACCATCACCTACAAACTTATTTTCTTTAGAGATGGTGTAATTCTATTTATGTTTTTCGTAATAAGGTTTGGATATCTCATAAGAAGAACCTGTTTTTTTATTAGTAACTAATATTTTCTATGTAGACTATTTCACATTTTGTTTGACTGTGGAAACTAATCTGAATTCAGTCCCATCACCAAAAAACTTATCACCTAATTCAGATTTGGGTTTAACGACCCTAAATTCACTACCATCACCGATAAATTTATCACCAGCTTTAGGTTTCTTATCCAACTCCTTTTCAATCAACTACTTAAACTTAATTTTCATCATTTATCCCTTTAGTTATTTTATTTTTTGTCTATTTACTATGTACTCTACCATTAGCACACGATCTTGAACAGAATCTACCTGAACCAAAACTTCCATCATGGGGTTTTCCGCACTTCTAACATTTGTTTATTATCATATTTTTATCTCCTATATAACTATAATTGCTCGAACCTATGATAATTTGGTTAAAAAGTTTTGGTGAGGGCGGGCAGGATTGAACTGCCATTCCAACTTTAAAAGAGTTGTACTCTACCATTGAGTTACGCCCCCTCGCTTAAAAACACACTATATCTTGTATGAACTTATTATAACTGAATTCCAAAAAACTTGAATTTTATTTTAGTATAAAAAAAGGGAGCCTTCTAATTGAGAGGCTCCCCGAATAAATTATGTATATTGTTTATTTACGCAAGTCGCCCCTGAGTGGCCCAATATCTTGGATCACTTGTAAAGGTAGGTTTTGAACTTGTTATTGTAATAATCATTTTTTTAATTACATCCTCGTTTTGTTTTTTTTGTAAATTATTTGAATGAAAACTCTTTATCTTTATAATTACCATATTTTTGTATAAACTATTCCACAGTATCTATTTCGTAAATATCATCCATAAAAAATTGTCCCTCAAAACTAATATCCTTGTCGAACCTTTTCTTGGCAAACTTACGCCACCAATACTTAATGATCCCATCAGTATCTTGATAATCAAAATCTAATCCACTACGTAGAATTAACTAATCTCTTGATACCTAATCTCTTAGAAACTATAATGAATTATTATAGAATCTTGAGAAGTAAACACCTCGTTTGTGTTCAGCCTTCAATTCTTTGAATGACCCGCCTGTTTGTTCTTTCCACAAGGTCTTGATATCATACTTATCATAATACAGCTTGATTGATTTATCCTTAGGCCCACTTACTGCGTTGGCTTTATCCAAATCCTCACGGTATTCGGTAGTCAATCTCGCTCTCATCTTTTTGTAATATTCAACTGTAGGTTTCAAAAAAATCAGCCCTTTAGTTTCGCTCAGACTTTTCCAATATTTAGGCATTCCTTGATATTGGTTACTATCTCCACCAAACAAAGATGTTGTGGTTATTCCCACTAAAGCATCGTTGTACTTCTATTCCCATTTGTTTCTGATGAACTCGTTGTATATCAATAGGGATAGAAACTTACCACCGCACAGCGAATATCCAAAGGGCTGAGAAGGGACAATGGTTGACCCAATAGCGATACTTTTCAATTTACCTTTCTTAAACTTAGCATCCTTATCCCATCCAATGTAGGTATCCCTACTTCCAATGGAAATGATATCAGACCCAAAGCTAAGTATTCCTAAATATTTACCATTCAACTTGACGGTGAACTTTAGGTTACGTCCTGGGTTTTGATTCCATGCCATAGCACTTGTAAACTTACGTAGGCAAGTCCAAATGTCCAGTTCTATCTTATTACTTGAGTCAGCAAAATCTATTGCTAAATCAATCTAATCAAATCTGTCTTGTTCTATTCTTTCAATAAATAACTGCAAATCTTCTTTTGTTACAATGTTACCCTTAACCTACTTAACAAAGGAAATATCTATATTTTCGATATAGTTTTTCAACTATTCATACTTTAATGCTAAAATATACTATCTATTAGATAGTGATTTCAAATATGTTAAATGCTCAACCAATTCATAATCTTGTGGCGACCAATTCATAACTTCTCCTTTTTTATATCCTAAAAAATATTTCCCCCGATCTCATATAAGCTTCAGCTAAGGTTTGTGGAGGTTTAGGCAAGTATATTATACCCTACCTGAAGGTAAAAGCCTTGGAATTTGATCTCTTTTTTCTACCTTTATTCAAAGATGTGAAGTAAATGTCTGCAGCCTGTGTAGGTGAGACGTTACCGAAAGTCATTACGACCTTTCCATTAGCGTTTATATATTGGCCCTTACTATTTTCACCTTGTGCTTTGTAAAAAAAACTATCTTGATTGAATATTTGGCAGTATAACTTACCTAACATTTTCAATTTTTCAGACCCGTCTTGTTTTCGGTAGTCATTAAAACCATCATGATTAAACACAATGTAGGATTGTTCCTTTACAGTCACCTTTCGACCATTCTCATCTGTCTATTCGAATCCTCCCCATGCAATGGTATATGGAAATTTTGAAATGCCTATCAAACGTTTCAAATGGGCGTTGTTTTTATAATTCTGTTTTAATACTTTAGAATCTCTATCTCCACCCCGAAAGGCTGAAATGATAATGTATCCCGCCTAAGAATGTTTTCCCATCATTCCTGCAAGAGATGTCTAATTTACGTTAATTTTTTTTAATCTGTATTTCATTTTTTTATCCTTTGAAATCTATACTCTTATACCTATCTTTTATTTGTTCAAACAATATATTCATAACCAATTGCATATCAGGATGTGCTGCTTTTGATGTCCGTTGCTCAAAAATGTTTATCCATTCCCTAAGATTAGCTTTCATTACAATCTATGTCTTGATAGCGTGAGTTAAAGCAAATCTGGCGTCCTGTGGTGCAACTTTAAGCTTGATAAGGTTGAGATAGTTACTCTATGATTGTTTGTTTGCCAAAAGCCATGTGTAGGTCGGTTCGTCCAATATGTATTTATCGAACAACATCTCTTCAGATAATTTATCTGAATAATCATTAGGCTCAACATTTGACCAATGTGGAATTATGAAGGTCAAGCTTTTATTTCCGTTTTTACCGTAATTTACATATCTCGTACTCTCTTGAGCAAAAGAACATAAACGGTGTCTAACTAATTCGTGAGTAATTCCACGATCTACTATGAATCTTACTGTAATGTCAAAGAATTCAGCCATAGCTAAATGTTTCTTTTTATTGATTATCCTATCTACAAACCCAAAAGAAGAATCCTCAGTAATCTTGTCTTCGGACTTCCAACAGGTTCTTGCTGCCTATTCAATCATCTTGTATGCTTCCTATTCACTTGGGGCACGCAATATCTAAACGCTAGGTTTAATTAAAATCATTTTTCCTCTTTGTCTTTACTTTTGTCAATATAATCGAAAATTTGTGATACCATAAATCCTATTAAATACATAGTGTATATGAGATCAGCCCCCCCATAAAATAACTTATCGGGAAGTGAGACCCTTTGGTAAAAGTTGGCGGTATCGCCTGAACGATACCTTATCCATGTAAGCCTTAGGCAGCCTTAGGCAAACAGGTTACTATATGGTGGAGCTGCTCAGTATCGAACTGAGGTCTTACCAACGTACCCTAAAGAAATTATACAAGCTTATACAATCTTCCATTATTTAATCCAATCAAGTGGCCTATTGTAAACGCCTTGATTGGATGTCTTATATACGGTTATGAGTTACTAAGACTATCTTACTCCAACCGATTGATTATGGTCGTACTACCCTTAGTTACAAATCAATGAACCTCACTTAGGGAAGTCTGCTCACGCAGCTTGTTTATGTGTTTCGCCAGTTATTATCTGGATGTTTTGAATCTGTTTAAAGAGAAATATTCAATCTCTGCTTGTCTCTTTTACTCTTGGTTAATAATCGAAGCCAATTTCAGCCCCACAATTATGTATCTATTCTTATTATAGCCCAATTTCAATAAACTGGTATTTTATCTCATTTTCTTATATGATACCTCTAACCACTTCTTTCCTGATTTAGAGTCCAAAAATGAGTTAAAATGTTTTTCTACTGAACTATGATGAGGGCCATAACCGCTAAGCTATGGCAACCATCTACCAAACATCTGACCAGTTATATGCCCAAAATAATCTTCGTATTCTAATTTGCCTACCTTATTTTTACCATCCATTATAATGTCATAATAAACAACTGTACGATCACTCATTCCATCATCTTCCATTGGGTCAATATCAAGATATTTGTCTGGTTGAAATGTACGGGTCTTTTTTAGTTTAAATGTATGTAGATCAGGTTCTACATCCTTACCTTCTTTTAATAATTCTTTTAATAATGACTTCAATAGTATTTTTTTCTACGTTTTCGTTTTTTATGTTCTCCTTTATATGTTTATATTTTATGCATTGATATAAGTTTAATTACTCAAAAGATAAAAAAATGGGAAGAATATATTTCAACCCTTCCCACTCAGATACAGAGAGGTTACTTGATTAAATTTATAGTCTTATATACATAATATTTTTTTATAATCATAATCTCCTTAACTATAATTACATTCCAGAATACAAATTATGTCATTTATTATGCATTGATATGATTATATCTTTCTTTATTTGTTACCTCATATACAATAGAGATTAAATTTTCATATTGTTTACTGAGAACAAAGTTAATCACGTTCTGACTTGCACCAGACACAAGCAATACACCCTTGTCATTCTTACGTACGGGGACATTGCCTATTCTCCCCTGTACATTCCAAAACACTACCGTAGGCAAATCATATCCAGCTTCCCGATACATTCTCTTGATCATTTGCATTGCGTTGTTATCTGCATTTTTGACACATTGATCAAATTCCATATCGGAGAAAATTATGATATGAGAAGGCATATCGTCAAATGAAGTGTTATTTTCAATGGCTTTTTTAAGAACCAAATCAAACACCTTTTCAAGGTTTGTGTTCATTCTCCAATCAGACCGTAGTGCATTCTTTACCTTTTCGGTGATATCATGACCCACAATCTTTTGGAAAGCAGGAGAATTACTAAAAGTAATGAAATAATCTCTAAAGGCCTTATTAGGGTTGTTTTCAGCCATGTATAATCCCAAACCTAAGGCTACGGAAATAGGCGTGTTGTTAGAACAAAACATTGAACCACTTACGTCTATCACAGGGATAGCTTTGAATTCTTTAGGGAGGTCTTCGAGTTTGGCTAAACCTTTCCATTGTTCGTTCAAAAGTTTTATTTGTGTGGAATCTGAATTATCCATGTCACCATATCCACCGTGCATACGCTTGTTAATAATATCACGGATGATGTCATAAGGAAATAGTTTAGAGGCGTGGAGTTTGGCTTCGCCAGCTACAACCTTATCTACGAAAGGCTTAAGGATTTCGTGTCTACCGAAAGCTTTCTTGTACTTTTTCAATGCAATTGAAGGAGTGTGCTCAAGGTTAATTTCCTTCCATTGATTCATACTCATTTGTTGTTCTACAACCTTAGTCTTGCTAACAATTGTGTGGCGGTATTCTGAGTAGGTGTTAATCATTCCGTTTTCACGCATGAACTTTACAAGATTACTGTATTGGGACTTCTTACGAGGCATCCACTTGGCTACGATACCACCGACCTTTTCGTTTTCCATCATTTGGAATAGGAATCCCATGATCGATTTGACTTCCTTGATGGCCGCGTTTCCGTATTGTTTGACCATTTCGTTAGCCAACCAAACCAAGTCGTCTGTGCGAATAATGTTATCAACAATATTCTTTTCTTGTAATAGATTTTCAAAGATGTTTCCACCATGATATTCTACTAAATACTTTGAAATTACACGGAATACACGTCTTTCACCCAATCCCTTTTCGATATCACGGGCATAAAATAGTACTCTCATTGTGTTTAGACGATCTTCCTTAAAGGATGCGCTAAATACTGCAAGTATGTCATTGTCTGACATATCACGAGTCGCTCCGATTAAGAAAAATAAATCCAAGAGTACACTACCACTTTCCGAGTGGGTAGGCATGTCATTGTAAGTCTTGCTGTTGTTGCTCATCATTGAATTGATAAATTGATTCATAACTTGTTCTCCTTTATTTTTTGGTTAAATGTTACAGGGAGTCTTTTTATCTCTCAAAGATTTTTGGGCTGTTACTCCCCAAAGGTTATTTAATAAATTAACCTCACCACCGTTCCTCATAGTGTTTTTTTTTCACATAGACCATCTATGGGATGACGGGAATGAGATCGTTTTTCATCTTTTTTTAGTGTGCTATTTGTCTAAAACCGACACAAAGTGCCGTAAAATTGTGTAGGTGCATTTTAATCTATATATATTATAAACCAATTCAAAAATATTGGTATCTTATTTCTTTCTCTCTCTATTATTTTATTTTTACAAATTTAGCCAAACACCAGGAATATATTGTACAATATATCCTGCATCTTTCAGTCTTGCGGTCATTTCCTGACCACGAGGCCCATTATAAGAATGGACTCCAACATTTACTTTCATATTGGGATATCCGTTAGCGATCATATAATCTACAACGTTCATCCCACAATTAGTCTCACTCCACACCATTTGAGTTCCACCCAAGTCATGATCAAGGAAAATATAATCATAGTCGGGGTTAATCATCAAATATTCGATTGCCTCATCGGCAGTCTCTACATAGTTGGCGTTCAGTACGCCTTGCTTTTCCAGTCTTTCACGGAAAATCTTCAGGCGATTCAGGTCATCATCTAATACAAGTATCTTAATCATTTAATCCTCATCATGGCAACTATATATGCCGTATTCGTTATTATACATTTCGATAGCCAAACCCAATGCATCTTCTTTGGAAAGTTCAGGGGCGAAAAGTAGGATGGAAGCGATTTTCAGTGCTATGATTATTTCCTTGTTAGTCATTTTGAATCTCCTTATCTTGTATCTATACTTATTATATCCAAATTATAGAATACTGGAGATTTATTTTCCATCATCACCCTAATTTATTCAGCTATAAAAAATACTTTTTGTTCTCTCATTTTACAAACTCACCTTTATCTAATAGATTGATTATCTCAAAGTATCTCAGATCAAAGGTTTTGGAAAAATTACCGCTATTAATTTCGGTAGTAAACCTATTGTCCGTATCATTATATTCTATAACACTAAAAGTAACGTATTCTCCATCCATCAGATGTAACCTTCCATTCAAAGTCAAAGTAGGCAATCCTTCCAACTTCTTTTTGGAAATAATAATTGTAGGATTGGAAATCCGTTTCAATAACTTACTCATAACATTATATTCAATGTCGTGAAACCTTACCATATCTGCATTTTCTTGTGTAATTTCATAATCTACCATTTTTATAACTCCTTATCTCGTATCTATACTTATTATGACCTAATTCAAAAATACTGGAGAGCTCAATTTTCAGGTAGGCCCAAATCCTTTATGTCATTCAAAACCCCCTTAATGAGGTGCCAAATGTGCCTACTTCTCGGAGTGATACTAATATACTCTCCGTCATACATGGGCAGCTCTACAGAAACAAGGTGGTCTTCTATGGGGATATCCCTAACCACTTTCAACTCATAATTGTAATTCCCATATTCCTTATTTCCTGTCATATTGTTTGTGATATTCATAGTCGCAAGAGTCTTTTTTCCTTTCTTATGCCCATGAGGCCATAACTCTACAATAACTTTTATCATTACATTCTCCTTATAGTATAAAAGCAGGAATATTCCTGCTTTTATTATTTTTTTTGTTTTAATTGGGTACGGTTATTTCTTAACTGGTACTTCTGCTGGTGTTTCGACTGGAGTTACAGCTTCGCCCTATACAATAGGATCGTTTAACTATTCAATAATTTCTTCAACCATATTCTCATCTTGTGCGGCTTTAGGTTTACAACCAGTTACCATTGTCAACATTGACGCCATTAGTACCATTACCATAATCATAATTTTTGTTTTCATACTTGTTCTCCTGTTATTTTTTTTGTACAGCTTTCGCTGGGATTCATATTATCTATAAATTGATATGTCTCTCGAAAGGAATCTTACAGCCGTGTGTAATTTCTGTAACTCGGGTTCGTCTGGAAAATACTCCATATCCGATTTGCCTGAACACAAGAAGGACTTCCATTCTTCCTCATCCCAATCCATAGTAATATCAACACATTTGCCAATTAATTTATTTATTCTTTCTAAGAGACTATCTTGTCTTTTTGACTTATACTTCTCAATAGTAACATTATTTATTCCTAAATAAAACTGAAATATTTCATTAGCGTTCATATAATTACTTCCTTATTCGGATTCTTCTTCTAATATTTGATTTACCTGACTGATCGCAACCGCCATATTGTCTGCACTAAGTATCATTCTAACTAAAGGACTCATATCCTGAGCCGCAGAATATGACATCTTAGCTGGTGATGCGATGGCCACACCTACATCAAAGAAACCCATGTGCCATCTTAAAGCAAGAATTTCGTCCAAAGTCAATTTCACATATTTGTTCATAATGAAAAGTGATTTTTCACCGTGACCAATTGGGAAATCATCCACAACGCCCCAACCATCTTTAGATTGCCATTTGTTTTTTTCGTCCTTATACCATACCTCTTTTGGTTTATATATACCAACCTTACACAAATCATGGCCAAAAGCCAAATAAAATAGCGTTTCCTTGCTATATTTATTATCTACTAATTCATTTAGTTTGACCAATGAATCGTAAACCCTTTTACAATGTATATATAACCCACCATTATGTGAATCGTGATACATTATCGAACCTGGCGCATAAAAGAAATCAGTTTCTACCAAATATTCGATAAATGGTGATGGGTCTCGTTTGAAGTCAATCTCGTTAATTAATTTGAATAAACTTTCTACATTCCTTTCGGAAACCTTTTTAATTGTGCTCATCTATTACTCCTATCTGTCATAATTCCTCTCTTATCATATCTTCTAAAATTTCCATAAAACATTTTGGTGACGAATCTATAAATCTGTCCCACATTACCAAATGATTATCTGTCTTGGCCACATAAGAAAACCTATTGAAGTTAAACTTATACTTGACCGTATCGTTTTTGTAAACGTACCACAATCCATCTGACCCTATCAGTTTTAAATCTTCTGCCTTTATGTTTAATACTTTCCTTGTGGTTTCGTTTGTCAAAAAGTTTGTTTTTTCTATCTCAAACTTCACTCCATTCATATCTTCCCTCTTTTTCAATAACCTTTTCAGTTTTTTTATTTTTGTTAATCCTTTCGACCCTATTGATAATTTTACTTTCATTTAGGTCTTTACGATGTTTTCTGAAACCTTTTTCTTTTTTGTCAATGCTCTTGGGCATTTGTTTCTTCTCTTTCGTCTTCATGTTTTAATTCCATATCCATCAATGATTTAATACTAAATAACCGAATCAAAATGTTGAATGGGTATCCTTTGGTTGTATTAGTCGTGATTTCTCTAAACCAAACATTCAAATCCTTTATGGAATAGTCGGTTAATATCAATTGATTTTCAAGCTCTTTGGACTGATCATCAGTTACAAATTCTAAATCCGCATCCATATTTTTCAGATAATTCTGAATGAATGTAAGGAATCTCACCTTATTATAACTATGATTTAATTTAGTAGAATTTTCTTTTGCGATAGAGATATCATCAAATAAGGCAAGTATATTGGCTCCATTCTTAAACATTTCGTATAAGATTTCATCATTGAGATTGTGGCCCCATTCAGCCAACAACGTCATAAATTCTTTTTTACCCGCTTCAGTTTTAGCGTGATATTTATTAATATTCCTGAGTTTCTTTTCGTCATAACAAGCTGAACTATTGTTCAACCTATTTACATCGAACTTTTTAATGATATCCTCAAAAGAAAAGTATTCAGAATCGTTTCCAGCTGGGTGCCAACCCAAGATAACCACATAATTGAGAATAGCTGAAGGTAAGAGCCCCGAATGAAGTAAATGTTTTACTGAAAAATCACCATCACGTTTACTTAGTTTTTTGCCATTCTTATTTACAATCAAGGGTAAATGATAAAACCTTGGCATATCCCAACCTAAGGCCCTGTATAGCATTGTATGATAGGGGAAAGACGACAACCACTCATCGCCCCTAAAGACATCTGTAATGTTCATAATATGATCATCAACGACTGATGCAAGATGATAGGTGGGAAATCCATCAGACTTGAGTAATACAATATCATACAATTCAGAACCTTTTACATATATATTAATCTTCCTAAGTTCATCATATACAGCTATAGTGTCACTTTTAATTTTATATTTGAAATATTTATCAATGTCGAGTTTTATAGAAAAACCTTTTTCAAATTCTATATCCATATCTTTACAATTACATTCACTTGCATCAGCATCTTTATCACAATTACATACATAAGCATACGCATCTTCAACCAATGTATGTGCGTAAAATGTATATAGATGTAATCTGTTCGATTGCTGATAAAACTCATCATAATTTAGATTAAACACCTTCATTATGTTCATAATATCATTTATAGCATTGTCATTTGATCTATTTTGGTCGGTGTCCTCTATTCTTAAAACAAAGTCACCATTGTTTTGTTTGGCCAATAGATAACTAAACAAAGCAGTTCTTAAATTTCCAAGATGCATACCATTTTCGCCCGTAGGGGAAGGTGCGAATCTTGTTCTTATTCTTTTATTTCGAGATGTAATATTCATGGGGCTACAATCTCTCCACATTGGGGGCAAATAGTGTCCCTTTCTCCTCTATAGTCCCAGCAAGATTTACAGTTATCACAAAAACAAAGGGCATTATTGTCCTCATCGTCGGAGCAATTAAAAACCGAATCTTGACAGGTCTGACACATGCCAGATATTTTAAAATTCTTTGATGATAATGTATCCGTAAATTCACTTTCATCAACACGTTCACCACAAATGGGGCAAAGTCCTTCATTTATCATATCAATTTCCTCGCCAAATCCTAATACTCTCATCATTTCCTTGTTCATTTTATGTAACTCCTTAATTTTTTTATCTTTATATACATTATAACCTAGTTTAGTTATTCTGAAACTTTAAATTTACCCTCAGCTATAGATATACCTTTGGGTATTTCTCTAACTCGTTGCCCATCTATATCATCTATCATAATCCACAACCCCAAACCTACAATAGTAGGAATAGCAAATGGCAATATACAGATAAATATTACCATCTTTAAAATTATTATCAATATTTTCATGTTATCAAATCCTTTATTCATTTACGATTATTTATCATTAATGTCCCCTTAATTACGAACAATTTCATTTTTTTCGTCAAGAAATATAATACTTGGGCCGGATTCCATGTATTCCAAATATTCTCTCCGATCACACATACCATAACTGGCAATAATCAATCTATCTCCAACCTGTGCCTTACGGGCTGCAGCTCCATTGATTCCGATTTTTTTGCTTCCGAATTCTGCCGCTATAACATAGGTCGAAAATCTTTCACCATTATTTATATTATAGACATCAACTTTTTCAAATTCATCTATTCCCGAAACATTTAAAAGCGATTTATCAATACTAATATCTCCTTATCTATACGTATTATAATCTGATTATAAAAAAGTGGAGAAAACAATTCCTCTCCACTTTCATATTATTATTATCGATCTTCAGGTAATATTTCAACCTTAATGAAATTTCTGGGCATATCGTTTCTTTGTAATACATTATTATAAAATTCAAGTGTGTACATACCATATTCCAATTCCGTAAACTTCATGGGATCAAGGCCACCCTCATAACACCATCTACCAAACCAAGAGTTTTCCCATTGTTCTTTGGTTTTTTTTGGTTTCTTTTATAATTTCCTTATATTCTCTTCCACATGATTCGTAAGATAACACAAATGATTTCATTAGTTCTCCTATTAAAACAGTTCTTTTTTATTGTTAGCGAAAAAGGCCGAGACCTTTTTGATCAAAATTTTATTGAGAAACTGTTTGTCAGCGTCGGACAGATCATCAGTAACTCCTTCACGTTGTAGGTCTTCCACAATATCATCTACCATTAGATTCATAAGGACACCAAAATTCTTAATGGAGTATTCCCCAAACTTTGAAGTCACAGCGTTGAATCTATTGATATTGATATAAATATCAACATTATCAAGTACATCATTGAGCTCTTGAGAATATTCCACAAGATTTTCTTTCTTTACTTTACTACCTTTATTTTCCTTAAACTTATCATTTTTGTCTTTGAAAATAACTCTCGACATTCCCAAGAATAGACTTTTGTGAGAAGGTTTAATTACATGACCTTCACGGATATTAGGTTCATCCAATTCAGGCATATTAAACAATTTACCAATTTCAGATGGGTCAGCGTTGTGTTCTTGAGACCAAATCAAACATTCATTCAAAGTCCCTTCAAATAGAATGGGAACAACAGGAAGGAAGTTATTTCGAGCAAGTCTGATAACGTCCTCATGATTCAAAAACTTGTAAAGTTCGTCTTTGCCATAGCTCCCGTACACACGGATGTCAAAGATTACGAATTCGTTGTCATTACTGTAAGATACTTCTTTCTGAACCTTTTTGGCTCCCTGAATGATATCAGTATTGGGATAGGCCCCGCCGCATAGTTCCCCATGAACAGAGACAATCTTAGCGTCCAAATTTTCAGCCAATACTTGAATGTAAAGATTTTCAAGACCCTCACGGAGTCTGCCAATGACCTTTTGAAAATTAAAGAAGGAATCATCTTCGCCAATGAAGCTTGATCTCTTGGCTGCGGTCATAGACCCATTCTCATCGAAGAATACGGCAAAGTTAGACCCGTGAATTTTCTCCGTAACATTCCACTTGTCGTTAGGATTGTATAAAATAGAATCCTTAAAGCGGGCCAATTCCTTATTAGTGGTATTTTCAATACTATTGTATTTGATAAATTCCATATTTTTTACCTCTCTTTCTTTTTTAGTTAATATCCAACGATTTCCATTGAAATAAAATTATATTCAACATACTCATTTTGTGTAACCCCTTGTTTTTTTTATCTGTAAACTTATCATAACCGAATTTGAAAAAAACCGAGATTTATTTTCTCGGTTTATATGATAATGTTATGGGTATTAGACTTAGTCGTTCAAAATCATTTTTTGGAATGGTTTTGATTTGATAGATTCGTTGATGTATTTACCTTTAGACTAAGATTTGATTAAGTTTTGCCACTAATCTGTAGTGACTCCATTGTATCTATACTGAGTTCCATTGATATACTACACAATCAACTACAATTTTGAATCCGAATACCAAAGAGTTTTGATATTTGTGCTCTCAAAACTGTCATACTTTGTAAAACTTGAATTTTCCATAATAAAAGACTCCTTTTTTTGTAATGTGGATATAATAAGCTTTATTGCTTAGCGCATTAGCATATTTTGCTATTTGCTTGCTATTTGCTTGCTATTTGCTTGCTATTTGCTTGCTATTTGCTTGCTATTTGCTTGCTATTTGCTTGCTATTTGCTTGCTATTATAATTATAACCTGGATATATAAATAACTGGAATTTATTTCCGGTTCATATATTTTTAGATTCAGGTTATAATCATATATGGATGATATACAAATCAAGTTAAAAGAAAAAATAATTAACTACACTATAATTATGTAGTGTATGGACAATCATACAAAAAACAAAAAAATCATAATAGGAGACGTTTATGAATATCAAAGAAAAGTAGCAAAACACAGTCGATCAAGAAAAACCTAACTTCGGTTAGTTTATCGACAAAAACAAGGGGGTTTCAATGAGAGACCTGTTAAAAGATGGCGATAATATTATCACAAAAATGTAGTCGGTTGAAAGGGGTTAGTTTTAGATTATCGACCTCCCTTCAAGAGGATGGGGATATGCATAGAACTCACCACTTTCAAGTGGCAAAATTAAGTTAAGGTTGCCTACAGGTAAAGATTAGGCTATTTTAAGCTCACAAAATTTACTTAAAAAAGGACTTATGATTGATTAGTTTTTAAGAGCATTAATAGTTGACAATATTAAACTATAGAACATATTAACAGGAGATAAAAATTATTTAGTTTATGCGTCAAGAAGAATGGCATATGGTAATAATTACCCTGTTGAATTATAGTGTTCTAAATGTGGAAACATATAGAAACATAATATAAATTTATCTGATTTTACTCCTAAAGTTACAACAGCCTTATTTGATTTTCCAAAATAGACAACAGAATTTTAGTTTACTCTTCCTATTTCAAAAAAATTAGTAAAATTTAAATTGAATGATGGCAATACTGAAAAAATTATGGAAAAACGAGTTGAATCTATGAAACAACCAGAATTATAGATATTAATTAGAACCGCTACATTGGTTATATAGATAGACGAAAAAACAGAATTTAGATAGATATTAACTATTTTATAGAATATTCCAGCTAAAGATACTTTAGCCTTGAGATTCTATATTCAAACCCTTACTCCCGACATTGACGTTAAATATAAATATGAATGTAGTAATTGTTATCGGGAATAGGAGGTAAAAATCCCGTTAACGGCATAGTTTTTTTGGCCAAATTACAACTCTTGAATATAGAAAGGTAATTGAATAGAATATGATGTATCTCGCCTTAATGAGTGGGGGAGCTATCACAGTTAATTAGATGTGGTAGCTTCCAATTCCGAGACGTGAAATATATTCTAAAATAATACAAAATTGGCATAAAAATCAAATGAAAATGAACCAACAATTTTTAAAAGCAGGTGGAATGAGGTGTCCTTTTGTTTGATCATTTAAACACATTATGGAGAACAATATGAATGAAAATCAAAGATAAAAAAATATTAACATAGTCTTCAAGAACTACTAATTTTATCATATAGTTAATAAACCTTTTAGGGATTGAAAAAAGTATCGCCAAAAAAATAGTGAACGATCCGTAGGTTAAAGAAAAAATTAAAAAAGTAAGGTCGGCTACAGAATAGTTTATAGAATCAGCATAGAAAATTAAACATCTAAACTATTGATAAATTATGACATCAATTATTGATCCTATAGAATAGACATCTGCACAATATGCAGCATAGATGGCTTAGTCTTTTGATGCCACAACAGCTAGTGCTGAAGAATTGTTACTTTATATACAAAAATTTGATGAAATAATTGAAGGGGTTCCAAAAAATATTTTATAGAGTAAAATGGGAGTTGAAGGATTATCTAAACAAGTTGGGTTTTTGAATGATGAAGTTCATGATCATACAAGAAACCTTATTAATATGAGTAAACAATATGGTAATCTTGATGGAATTGGTAAAAAATGGTTAAATCAAATTGACTTTAAAGGTATGCTCAAAAAGACTCAAGGGTCGTTGACTGAAGCCAATGGTATGTTTTTTAGTGCCAGAACTTCTATGACTAAAGCTAATTTATAGATGGCTCATAGTTTATAGTCGGTAGGTACAGATACTTACAGTTCAATGTTAAGTTCTATTAGGGGTCTCGATGATTAGATAACAGAACTTGCAAATAAAATTCAAAATATTACACCTTCAGACGCTAATGAAAGTGCTAATTGGGCAAACACCCTTAAAAATTTAAAAGACAACAGAGATTTGTTAGTATAGGCTGATGGGTTGAATGGTTCTATACATTAGAAATTAAGTTTTATTAATCAATCTCTCGACAAAGCTGAAATCAAAGCTAATAAATTTAAAGATGCTATAGGTGCAATTCCTTCTTTTTTAAGTGGGGTAGGATTAGATTTTGTAGGTATAAGTGAAGTTATAGATAATATCAATGTAGGCCAAATATTTGACCATTTAAAAAAAGGGGCCAAAGATGTTACTATGAATATGGCTTACGGGTTCAAATAGATAGGTAAAAAAGGTGCAGGAAGTTTCAAAAAATTAGGTGGAAGCATAGTTAAAACGTTTACAGGAGTAGCTGCTACAATTACAACTATAATGTTAACTGCATTTGCCATGATATCTTTGGGGGTCATTGCTGCAATTGTTGCTTTGGCTACAATGGCTATACGTAGAACAGAATAGTTATAGTCTGCTTTTAATTCAGCTCAAGGTTCAGCTGGGGCATTATATGGATAGGCATCAAATTTTAGTGAAATATATAATGCGTTAGGTAGATAGGTTGGTGGAGAGAAAGCTGCAGAATTATATTCTACCATGAATTCATTGAAAGACGTTACTGTCCCCACAGCTCAAGCTGTTCAAGTAATGAATAGAAACTTTGGTGTTGCAGCTTCTACCTCAGCTTAGTTTTTACAAACAATGAGGCACGTAAGGGGAATGTCTTAGGAAACAAGTAATAAATTTGCCGTAGTAGTTGGTAATATTGCTGTAGCAAATAAACTTCAGCCTCAAAAATTATTTTAGGAAATAAATCAGTCTTCAGAAGGCATTAATACATATTGGGGTAATACAAGTAGTTCAATGATGAGGCAAGTTGGATTTGCTAAAAAATTGAATATTTCTGTTGAACAAATGGTTAGGACTATGTAGGGCCTAACTGACATTTAGCAAACCATTGAGGACGCTTTTGCAGCTTCTTTGATGACAGGTAGAGATATAGACATACAACAGTTAGTTACTTTTGCTGCTTCAGGTGATACTGCTGGGGCTATGGCTATGATAATAAATACAATGGGCGAAGGTTTTGATTCAATGCACTTTTAGACAAAGAAATCAATTGCGAAAATCCTCAATATGAGTGTGAATGATTTCTCTACAGCGTTTCACGCAATAAAAGATTCTGGTAAAAGTGTAGATCAAGTATTGTCCGATCTTGGTAAAACTAATTTGAAAGATGACGCATTAGGAAAAATAACCACTAAAGCTTATAATTTGATGACTAGAATGTAGTCTATGACGAGAGACATATCAAATTCAATTGCCAAAGCTTTTGCTCCTGTAACAGAATTATTTTTTGATGTATCTGGAAAATTAAAAAATGAATATTTGGTTTTAATGGAAAAATTTGGAGTTGCATTATCTAAAGTTGTAAAATGGATAACTAACCCACAAACAATAGCAAAAGCTGGAAATTTTTTCAATAATATTAAAAATAAGATCATGTAGCTTTGGCCTCATATATATGCCTTTGTTCATGTAGTATATGATTTTGGTAAATTTCTTTATAATTTTTTCGGTAAAGGAATTAAGGGGATTGCTGCAGTTGTAATAGCTTTTCAAGCTTTTAGACACCCCATAATTACATTTAATTTATTACGTAAAGCAATTCATGGAGTTGGTTGGGCGATAAGTGGAATAACTAGAGGTGTTGGCGGAGCGATTCGGGGATTAACTAATATGGTGAATATTACTAAAGCTTTAAATAAAGGGCATTCATTGGGTCAAATTGCGTCGGGATTTGGAGGAAAAACTGCTCGAGATTCTTTTCAAAGTTCGGGGGGGTTTGTTAAAAAAGCAGCAACAATGTTTAGTAAGAATAAAGTTATGACTACGGGTGGAATTGCTGGGAATGTAGGCACAAAAGCAGCTGGAAAGGCTTTAGTTGGAACAGGTAAAGTGGCTGGTGGAGCTGCTCCTTTAATTGCAAAAGTTGGGACAGCAATTGCAGGATTGGGCCCTGTTGGATGGGCAGCTGCCGCAGCTATAGCTGCAGTAACGGTTGCAGGGGTAGCATTTTATAAACATCTTAAAAATATAAGCCCGTTAAATATGGCCATAAAAAATCTTGATCGTTTAACTAGAGCAAATAAAGTACATACTGCATCATTGTAGAGTACCTCTAAAGCATATCAGTCCCAATTAGAAAACACACAAAGTACTATAGATAATTATAAATCTTTAATTAATAAGACTGAAAGAACGTCTCTTGAAAATTTAAAATTAAAAATGTCATATATTAAAATATTGGGAGTTGAAAAGGGATTATCTGCTTTTGCAAAAGGTCAAATTATAGACAAAGAGACATTAATGAAATTGACAAGAGAAAACCAATAGTTATAGAAGAATATTTATATAATTAAATTAAAACAAGCTAAAAATTTAGCAGAACAAGAATAGAGAGACATGCAACGAAAAGTTGCATTAATGAAATTAAACACTTTAAATTCTACAGCGGTTAGTAGAATGTTTAACCTTACAAAATCAGCAAGATTTTGGGGAACATATTCAGATCAAATAAATCAAATAAAACAATTAACAGCTACGGGTGATGTTGATGTCGCTAAACAAAAAATAGATATTTTATGGAAACTTCCTGGGTTTAAAACCGCTCTTAATAAACTATCTGATAAAGCTAAAGACTAGATGTATGATTTTATGGCAGCAATTACATCGGCAGCACTCGCTCGAGAAATGTCAATAGCTACTAGTGCAAAATCTAGTCTATCTGATATAGCTGAAAAAAATCCAATGGCAAAAGGTGGAATAACCTCAGGCCCCCAAATAGCTTTAATCGGATAGGCTGGCCCCGAAGCAGTAGTCCCTCTTAAATAGTCAGCTTATGCAGGCATAAATTCTTTATAGAAACATGATAAAGATAGTTCTAATAAATCTGGTACTTTTGCTGGAATGTAGAAATTCGTATCTTAGTTAAAGAAAATATCCGATAGGCCAATACAAGTAATACTAAATGTAGATGGACAGAAGATGGCAGATGTAGTTGCCAATCACACTAATCCGTCTTATGGATAATATGATAAATGATAAACGATGAATATATAATAATTTAGTCAAATAATCCTTCTGCCTATAAGATGATGCCTCCATACCTGACAACCGTTGGAATGGTTAAAGATGAAAAATATTTAGGGTATATCCCAATCCAAACGCATGAGAGACTGAATTTCAGCGATAGACTTCTATAGATGACGAGGTTGTGTGAATGGAACGGCAGATACAAAGAATATCTTATGAGTGGGATAAATGCAACAAAGGATATTCGAGGTGTTGGAGTTATGGCAGACCACGCGTTAAACCATAACCCTTTAGATAGGTCATATATCTCTCAAGAATGGATACCGAGAATTGTAAAAACGGATGGATACCCAACACAAATTAAACTTAATGCCCCCAATTATTCACATATCCTTGTCGATAAATTATATGAAGTTGACCATGTTATTATGGATAAAGTCCATGATGCGGTTAGAAGCGTTAAAGGTAAAATATTACATAAATTATAGAATATTGATCCCTTTAAAAAAATAATTCCTGCGATAAGCCAATAGTTGAAGCCAGTAGAATTTATATATGGGGAAAAATAGGATAGATCGGATATAAAAGTAACTCTTTTCAAAAATAATACTTATGTTGGAGATAATCAACAAACATATACATTTGATCCTATGTCATATCAGGTATAGTCTTATATGAGTTCATTATATAGTTCTGAAATAAAATATTAGGAATATAATACTAAAAATGGCCAATTCCGTGGGTAGTCTCGTTCTTATAAGTAGGGCAACATTATAAAGTTTTGGATATAGGATGTCAACAACAAGACAATAATGACCACACCAGTGTTCATATCGGGGTTACAAGACGGAGGATTACAAGGAGAATGGAATTAGTAGTCTTATGTGGGATCGATGTATCCTACTTTTACATACAAAGGAACGACAAAAAGGACGATTGATTTTTAGTTGAAACTTGGATGTTTTTCTCAAAAATATTTGCCTCAATACATATAGAAACTTAATTTTCTTAGATTAGTCGGTTCTCCTTCTTGGCAAACCACTCAAGTTATGAAAAGCAATAAAAAGGAAACATTTTAGTTTAATTTCCCAAGAGCTCCAATATACAAATTGACTTTAGGTGATGTGGTTGATTAGCAATATGGATTCTTTGAAAAATGTGATTTGTCTTGGGAATAGGGATAGGATGTTTGGAATTTAAATATAGATAAAACGTATGATATTGCAAATAATCCAACAATACGTGATTATGTAAGGGGGTCTTCAGATATAGAAAATGATATAAATAAAATATAGATTCCTATTATTACTACAATTGCAATCTCATTTACTTGCATGTATGGTAGAGGACTTGATAGTAATATCAATTGTAAAACAATGGAAAATTTCATATATAAACCAAAAAATGAACCGCCAGAAAATTAGCCTATAGAATAATAAAAAAGGAAAAGAATTATGCCATCAAGATATGAAAAATATTCAAGAAGGGTTGATAATATATATTAGTTTACACTATACCCATCAGTTGAAGTTAATGATATTGATTTTCATAAAGTTACAACACAATACGGGCAAAGATTAGATTTGTTAGCAGCTAAATACTTCGATAATTCTAAATTGTGGTGGGTAATTGCGATGATAAATGACATACAAGGTGACTCTATAGTTGTACCAACAGGCACTTAGTTGTATATCCCAAGATAGGTAACTAAATATGTTTATTGAGACCTTCATACCAGAAGTTCAAGATTAGTTTGACAAAAGGTCAATGTATAATTCTATTTCAGGTAGTGATATATAGTTGTAGTTGGGATAGAATCTTCAAGGATATCAAGATTGGGCATCACGAACTCCGTTTGTTTTAGCCTACTCCAACGTTAGGTACGGAACATCTTCAATAGCGGAAGACAAAAGACATTCTGTATTGGGGTCGATTCATTTTGATACTGACGATTTGTTTAAAAATAAAATAGGATTCTATGATCTTTATGATAAATAGAATTAGGAAACCTTTGGTATCACACCGAGACCCATCATAAAGTCTTTAGACATAACGCCTAAGGGTAGGGGCGGGTTACTGAAGGATGTTAAGCTTGTCATATAGTGTTTTAATTTTTAGCAATTCTATAATGTTAGGAGATATTTTTCAATCCCAGGAACAAGTATATTTTTACAGTTTGGAGATTATGTTAGTAAGAAAGATATATCTGAACGATTAGTTATGCCTTTATAGACAAATGGAGTTGATTAGATGCCAAATGTTGATCCAAAAGAAACTTATTTAGATTAGCCGTGGGTATATGATAGAATAGCTGGATCGACCCATATAGATATGTTTGATGGGGCCATAGTTGGATTTGATATCGCACAGACGGGCACTAGATTTGTTTTGACTTTGGATATTAGAGCCAAAGGAGCCAGTTAGATGATGAACTATTATGTTCCAAGTTTTTCTGGAAAGAACTTAAGCAAAGATAAATCTCCCACTATCGCAACAAATTGTATTGCTTGGTCTAAAATGAAATCTTATACTGATTAGGGATAGTGTATAGCTCTAAATAGTGACGGTGATACTTATGTAACAATAGATTGGTTGTTCCACCTACCTTTATTGTTTATGAGGGACGATATTGCTAATACAGGGCCAAAAGAATGGTATCCTCCGATAATTTAGAAACCTTTTATTTGTATTAGCCCACAATTTTTTAAACAATAGTTGATATCTAATAATAAAGATGTCATAATGGTAAATGATTCAAATAAAGAGTTATTAAAAGATCATCCGAAATTGAAAACCTTTAATACTACATTTAAGGATGTCAAAGACAAATATCAATTTTATGCAAACAATGCATTTGACACAATTAAGAGTGGAGCCTCCAAGATTGGGAACTCATATATGAATAATATGTAGGAAATCACATATAAATAGGCAATAAAGAAAATATAGATATTCCACACTGTAGAAACTATCGACCCAAAACAAAAATAGGAAGATAAATTTTCAATAAATAATCCAGTATATGACAAACCAATTGGGCATTTTGGAAACGTTTACATAAGATTAAATAAAGTATTATAGTTGTTAAAAGATACTTAGAAGATGTCAGTTGATGTTTTTGTTCAACAAATCATTTAGATGGTAAATCGTTCCTTTAGTGGAAAGATATCGCTTACTAAATACGTTGACAACAATAAACAAATAATAAATATCAATTCTTTCGGATTCAGACCTATTACAAGTAAAGACCCATTCGTAATTCAAAATTTCGGTTATAATTCAATAGTGAAAGACATAAACTACACCTTCAAAATACAAAGTGGATATAATCTTGCTATATATAGTGTATATGGTGATGATCCAAGTGTTGTAAAGGGAATGTATAACTCGATGTTTGGTGATTGTAGGTTTATAGATATCAAATCAAGATATAAAATAGATAATGATGTTAAAAAAAGTTAGATTACAAACGATACAGGGGATAAATAGGCTTAGACATAGACAGCTATCAATATGTTGACTCGTAATTAGATTAATACCAAAATTACTAATGTTAAAGAGAAAATCAATTCAATCTATATTAAATCTTCAAAGATGATTGATGTTAAAAAATTAGAAGAATAGACTATGGTGAAAAATATAAATTAGCATAACATACTTCAAGATGCATTACACAATATAGATTTAGCTGGTGTGGGTAAATAGAAATCAATCTCTTCTGCATACGCCACATAGGTGTAGATTACTTTAGATTTTATAGCTAACATATTACACTATCAAACATTTATGCTGTCCCTTAATCCTCTTGGGTCTGATGCGAAGTTTCATGTAATTGCGATTAAACATAGAGTGGATGATGATAAGTCTTAGACTACAATTACGGGGCAAATGTATTCATGATAAAATTCACAACAGGAAAATAGTTATACATATTGAAAACAGATGAGTAGTACATAGGGTATTACCATGAGGTCAGGGGAAGATTATTTACGGGAAAAAGACATGTATTTAAAGCTTCAAGATAGTTATACGAAAAATAGGATTAGGCTGGACTATTGTAGTAGGCCTTGCCTTTCAAAGATATACTGAATAAACTGATGTATAAAAAAAGTGATATAGAGTTGATTCCTTATCCTGTAATTTAGACAGATGATGAATTTATAGACATATACATATTAAAGTAGAAGTCAAGCTCCCAAATATATGAGGTCAATAAGAAGACCTATTCCAAATTTAAAAAACATCCTTTGTTCGATAGTTGGCACATTAGGAAAAAAAACATCGGAGGATTTTAGAAATACAGTTATAATAAGTCTCAGTTACGGTCAATACAAGATGACGCAGTGGTGACCTTCTTATAGGCTAACCGAAAAATGTAATATAAATAAAAAGAGGTAAAAATTGGTAAAAGTTACAGATAAGATTGAATTCGTCAATGATTTCGATTTAGACATTATATACAATAACTATTCAATAATCATAGAACATAATTACTGTAATTATGTGCTCATTTTGAATGATGACTTTGGTGTTGAATAGGTTTTTTTGTGCTTTGAAAGAATACAATTAGCTGTTACTAAATTAACTAAGTTAATATTTACCAATAGTAAAAAATTATTAAACCTTTATATCAAAAGTAAGAAACCGAAAACATTTGAAACGTTGGAACAATATTCAGTATGGCTGAAGTAGGCCTCTGAATTCTTAAAGGTTATTGATATTACCAGATTTTAGATGTTTTCCTTTAAGGATATGCAGTCGAATTCGGAGTTGATAAACATAAGTACAATAAAAAATTGGTGGGCTCCGATTCAAAAGTCAGTTAAGTATATGCCTAAAGAACAATTACAAATTTACAATCTATATAATTTTACACTATACTTATTAGAGAGAGATTTCCCACAGATATCTGATAACAGTATAAAAACAAACTTCAATAATTTGTCACCAAACCAATCTTTGACAATAGACCTAAACCATAATAGATGTGTCAATAGAGGATGCGGCATAAACTATTATAACATTCGTGATGATGAGAAGAAATGGAGAACGGTAAAACCAAAACCCGACCATTTGTTCTATAAGATTGACTTCAAACAAAGTTATTTACAGTTGTTATGTTACATTTTAGATATCGAAATTGAAGGCGATATGTATGAGTTTTTAGGTAAAAAACTTGAGCTTTCCGATAATTAGAGTAGGAGCAATATCAAGAGAAAGGTTTTTCAGATATTGTTTTCAAATCAAATAAAAAATTATACAGATATATAGTTGTTCAATAAATCGTATCTATTTTCGTTGTATTTACAATAGCAATACAATGAGTTTGGATATGTTAAAACACTACTATCATAGAAAAAACTAAAGTTCGGGGCCGATTAGGTGTTCAGTAGAAACAAATTATTGAATATGTATATCATGTCTTTAGAGACTTAGTTGTATGTGGGATTATTATATCAGCTTTTTCATTTTAACAAAAGCAAAATAATTCCCTGTATTTTTGTCTATGACGGTATAATAATGAGTGTGGATGTAAACTATGTGCTGTAGAACATAATGTAGATAGAAAATTTATTGACATTAAATGGTAAATTACACTTGTCGAGGTATCTCGGTAGTAATTTGTTAAACTTGCATGTAATATAAGAGGAGAATAGAAAAATGGTAACAGAAGTAAAAAAGTCAATTTTAATGGTGATAGTAAAAAAATAGAATTTGTGGAAATTGGTCGACAGCCTCAAAGAGTAGGTTGATTGTAAACAATTTTTGATTCTAAAAACAAGTAATGAATAGTATTAGGACTTTTTCTTTGTGATCTATTAGTCTTAGTTGTCTGAAATTAAAGATAAGAAACTAAAATTTACAGTAATTCACAAAAAAGGTAGATCGTATTACACAATAAACGCTTTGAATAGACTTATTGAATAGTTGAACGGAGGTGTTCAGGACAAAAACTATATGGTCGATTGGGAACAGTATCAAAATATGATATTGTTTATGAACAAGTAGCAAGAGTTGGTCAAGATACCCACAAAGTTACACAGAATTATACACAATAAGGAATATTAAATATTTCCCCGTATGATAGTATAGTATAATATAATATGAAACGCACCAAATGTATAAATGTAGAGAGGATAAAGATATCCTATAACATAAAACATAGTGGTGTAAAATAGCTAAATAATACAAAATAATACAGGAGAAAATAACAAATGATCGATTTAAACAAAGCGAAAAAACGTATGGAAGAGATTCAAAGAGGCAGGATAGACTTTAGCAGACTATCTTACAGTATTAAAGAAGGTGAAACTACAATTAGATTCATTTTGAAAGAAGGACAAGACTTCCCATTTATGTATGGGGCAATTTATTACAAAATTCAAAAACCTTTCTTTGTGTCGCCCGAATATGACGGCAGCCCTGACCCAATTATGGAAGCATTACAATTACTTATGAAGACAGGAAACGAAGAAGATGCAGTATTTGCCAAGAAACATTTCCCCTCTAAGCGTGTATTCGCATTGGGCGTAGTTAGAGAACAAGAAGATAAGGGTGCAGTATGGATTGACTTCCCCCACAAAGTTGAGAAGGAAATTATGAAGTATCTCTTTAATGAGGAATATCTTGAAATGCAAGTTGAGAAGCTTAAAACCACAGGTGAAGAATATAATCCTGACGTATTGGATATTACTCACCCAATTTACGGTGTTGACTTCGTGATTACAAAGAAGAAAGGAGCTCAAGGTGGATTCCCTGAGTATAGTGTGGCCCCAAGAAAGCTGACTAATCCTTTCTCTAAGTTGGCTAAAACTCAGGAATAGATTGACGAAATTATCGAAAATACTCCTGATTTCAAGGACGCCTACAAACATTACAGTTATGATGAAATCAAAGCCATTTGGGAAAAATATCTGAGCGGTGACGAATCTACAGCTGATGGTGCGGACGAAGACGGAGAGATTGTGGAAGACGAAAAGGTTGATGTAAGTGCAGCCCTCGCTAAGTTCAAGAACAAAAAATTTAATAAATAATTTAATAATTAACAAGTAAAAAATGGGGGCGGCTATTGGTCGCCCCTTATAATATAATTCAAATAAAGAGGGTTGAATGGCAAAAGAAACAAAAACTAAAACAAAAGCTAAACCTAAGAACAAATAGACTCCTAACGTTGATCTTGCAAACGTTGTAAAGAACTTACAGAAAACTGATGGTCACGAAAGTGCACGATTGGTTAGAGATATAGGTTAGTGTCCGTTTTTCCTGAGTACAGGTGATGATATATTAGACATCTATATATCGAATAGAAAACACGGCGGGGTTGCTGGCGGTAGAATCACATAGTTGAGCGGACTTTAGCAATCAGGAAAGTCCCTTGTGTGTGCCCATCTGATTAAATCCTGTCAAGATATAAATGGAATCCCCATTTTGATTGACACGTAGGCGGCCACAAGCTGGTAGTTTATGCAAGCTATTGGTGTGGATATTGATAGAGTAATCTATTATGACAATTTAAATACAATTTAGAAAATCCATAAGATAACATAGGAACTGATGTACTCAGTCAAGCTCAATATGCCTGAGACGCCTGTTTTAATCATCGTAGACTCGCTGACGGCAGCTTCTACGGAGAAAGAGATATAGAATACCGATTATGAAAACAAAGGGTATCTGGCAGCTATTAAGGCAAAGATGAACTCCGAAGCTCTCAGGAAGTTGGCTCCAATGGCAGCCAGACAAAAAGTAGCTATAGTTTACACTTCACAATTAAGAGTGAAAATGGATGTGATGAATCCTTACATGGATAAATATGAAAGTTCTTCGGGTGGAAAAGCTTTAGGATTCTACGCGTCAACACGGGTAAGATTGGCTAAAAAATCCAAACTTAAATAGAAAGTTTACGGTGTTTAGACGGTTGTGGGTGTCAGGACAAAAGCCCGTATAGACAAGTCTCGACTGGGCCCTGCAAACAGATAGTGTGAGTTTGACGTTTACTACGATGCTGGTATAGATAACTACTCTAACTGGCTTGAAACCCTCAAAAAATACAAAATTATCGAAGGTAAGGGCACAAAAAACCTGCCATGGGTAATTAAGTATTAGGGTCAGGAAATTCCTATTGATGGTAAATTCAATGAGACCATTAGAAAGGATTAGGAACTTAGAGAACAAGTTTATGATGTCATTGCTGACATTCTGATTCTGAAATATAAAAATATAGAAGATGTTGAAGGTAGATAGATAATAATTTAGGATTAGGAATAATAAGGAAAAAACAATCAATATGAAAAAAAAGAATATAACTGAAATCATCCTTTCGTTGTTATAGGGGATAGATAAAGATAAAAAATACATTGATGCTCCTAAAACAAAAAGCGGAAGCCGAAGAGTTTTCGTAGTTGACCACGAAAATAATGATGTAGTCGTTCCGAGAACATTGGATCATGTGGAGAAGAAGGGTGCAAGATATACCCCTGCAACATCTTAGTAGACTAAGACTTATGATACTAAAAATGATACTGAGGAATAGGATTCAGATACAGTCGTAAAGAAATCTAAACCTAAATCTAAACCTAAATCTAAACCTAAATCTAAACCGTCTGAAGAATAGGAATCTTAGGATAAACTTCCTGAAGGTGAAACGGATGATATTGTTAGAGTAGTGTTGGACAATGATGTAAAACAACGTAGTTTTAGTAAATAGAAATCTAAAGACATTCTCATCAGAAACGCGTTAATGGGTTGGGGACGAGCCATATACAAGAAAAAGACTTAGTCCAAACCAGCTCCAGGAACTCCTGGGTCTAACTTCAGTTAGATCATGAGCTTATAGGTGGTAACTTTCTTACAACAGAACCCCACTGTGACAGAAAAATAGATCGCTAAAGCATTTTATGATTTATATAAAGAAGCTGGGATATCGGGAACTTTGAGTAAAAGTACAAGTGGTGGACTCATATAGGGTATGCCTAAAAACGATGGTTTAGCTGCTAAGTTGTCATAGGCTGTAAGGTCGGGAGTAAAGAAGTTTGAAAGAATATCCAAGAAAGCTGAATCACTTCAAAAAATAGGAGCCTTAGGTAAAGATTTAACATACCATACAGTTTGGGGCGATAAGTCTGGGCTTGAAAGACAAGTAGAATTGTTAAACAGAGCCAAGAAAGTCGTTCTATCTGATGGAACTTAGATTGATAAATAGGATGCTATAAGGTTTGTGAAAGCTGGTGGTGGTGGAGACAATCCCTCCGATACAGCTATCTTTATAGAAGATTAGAATGGAAACCTTAGTATGTCATTTTGTTCTGATAAGATGGACACAGCTGCTATTCAATATAATTCAACAGCCAAAAAGAAAATATAGGACGAATACGCCCGAATAGATACATTGAATATGAAGTAGTAGTAGAAGGTCGAAATGAAAAAGAAACATCTTGAACTTGTGAATGAAGTAAACAAAAATGAAGATAGATTCGATACGGCTACTGAATAGGTGGGTGATTTGATTGTCCAAAAACATAAAGAAAATCCATAGATATTACGCGATGCCATCAAAAAACTGATGTCAGTCCCTACGCCTGCTTTGGCCAGAAAAGTAAACAAAGCTATGTACGAAAAGGGCAAAATGAAATCTCAGTTTGCCGCTACAGCTAAAAAGTTGGGATTAGATGTAAACAAATTATCTCTCGAAGACCAAACTTTGGTGATGCTTCAAACTCCTTTGAATGGTCAAAGTAGATCTTGTATTTTATTACTATCGGGTGCGATGGGTAAGGAAATGGGGTTGATGACCAAATTAGGCGAGATAAGAGATAAGTCCATAACCTTAATGAAACAAGGTAATTAGGACAAAAATAATTTTACGGTTCTTCATAATGGAAAAGAATATCCTGCAGGTGACTTTATATAGGCTGAATTCGTTTGGGGGTCTTTACATTTACTCTTGACTTAGGGCAAAGGATATGAAAAGGGTAAACCTGAAAGTTTAATCAATTCATAGTTTTAGATACAAATGGGAAAATATACTGTAACAGGTGATATCTTGGCCCATTGTGTAGGCGTCAAATCGTTTGATTAGTTTTTAGAAAGATTTGGAGTCGATAATAAAGATGATACCAAGATAAGAAACGCTGCAGGCGACGTAACAGGCGACACTTTATTCCTATATACGATAGATGATTAGGGCAATAAAGTTCCTATGTCAAGATGTGTGTATAGGTCAAAACAAGGACAAACAGGCAAGACTTCAGTCACAATGACTTGGTAGAAACCAATGCAAAAATGTTTTAAGGATAGTCAACATCTTTTAGACAAGAAGTTGACAAATTAGTCGAAATTGTCAAATAAATAGTTTGAACAGGTAGTAACAGAAATTCTAAAATATTCAAAAAAAATAGGATGACATGTGTTTGATAAGAATAAAATAGCTGAAATAAAAATCAGACCAATAAAGAAAAAGATAATAGTAATAGACGGAACAAATAATTTGATACGCTCGGCCTCAATCGCTGAGCGCATCAATCTCTCTACCTATGGAATGTTCCTAAAGAGTATTGCAGGGTTGATAGACAAGTTTAAACCGTCGCAGTGCTACATAGTGTTTGACGGTTAGGGTGGGAATACGGCTAAGAGAAAAATCTTTGCCGAATATAAGGCCAACAGAAGTAGGGTAAGTAAAATCCAGACGGAGGATTACCTTAATCTCTTTGAGATTTTAAAATATACTCCGATAATCACAATTAGAATGAACAACATATAGGGTGATGATGTCATAGGCCACATTGTAAAAATAAATTAGGCCTTAGATAACGACATTATTGTCTGCTCCGCTGACAGGGACTTCTATCAATTGTGCTCCAAGAACACTCAAGTATTTGACTCTACAAAAAAATATTTGATTACATAGGACATGGTCATTGATATGTATAAGTGTCATCCTGTTAATTTTCCAATTTTCAAAGCAATAATAGGAGATAACTCCGATAATATTCCTGGCGTCAAAGGTATAGGAGAGAAGACCTTACATAAAAACTTACCAGAAAATATCCTAATGGCAAAAGAACCTATCAACGGAGATGTTTGTTAGTTTAGAAAATATATTGAAAATATGTAGCATTCAGATTTTAAATTGAAAATGTTATAGAATTTTGGCGACATAAAGAGGTATTGGAAAATTGTCAATCTCAGGCGTGGAGCTTCATTAAACCCCCAAGCGGGATCAATTATTCAAGACGTAATTGACAAGAAAATATAGAACTTAGAGTTTGATAAAAAGAATTTCGTATCAGAATGCAGAAAACATATGGTCAAACCCGCAGATTTGGTTATAATATATCCAAGCCTGCATATGATTACTGGGAGGTAATATAGATTTATGTTGAATACAAAGTAGAAGTTTTAGTATAATAGTTAGTTTTTGGACAAAATAATTGTCGCTATGTTGAATGATTTGAAATTTCTCATGAAAACAATAGACTTAGAACTATATGAATATATAGATAGTTAGCCTCATGAATGGTATGCGGAGTTCATTATTAGTTTTTATAAATCATACAGAACAATTCCTTCAGTGGACTCCATTAAAATAAAACTGGAATCGGTCAAAGATTCCATATTAAGACAGTCACTATCGGCCACTTACATAGACATTTTGAATTCTTTTGACGATAATAATTTAGAATTCGTAAAAGATACGGTGATAAACTATTGTAGATTTCAAGAAACTAAACAGGCCATTATGAAATCAATTGACTTGCTCAAAGAGTAGAGTTATTAGGAAATATTTGATATATTAGATAAAACAAGATACAAGGGTCTGGAAACGGACTTTGGAGTTGAATACGTGGATTCATTTGATAGGAGATATACAGAAGATACGCATGGGTGGGTCGAAACCCCATGGCCTGTATTAAATAGTGCCCTTAAAGGTGGACTTCGTAAGACTAAATTGGGCATAGTGTTAGCCCCCCCAGGAGTTGGTAAGTCGTGGATATTGACTAATTTAGCCGCCTATGCAATACAACAAGGCAAAAAGGTAATTTACTATACTTTGGAAATGACTTAGGATGAGATTGGGTAGAGAATTGACTCAATTTTAACAAGAAAATCTACAGATTACATTAAGATGGCCTGTAATCAGGAAACCATCAAACAACAAATTGACAAGTATAAAGATAATTTAAGAATTAAATAGTATTTACCCAATAAGACAAAGGTTATCGAAATAGAAAACCACATGAAACAATTATAGTTGTTTGATGATTTTGATGCAGACCTATTGGTGATTGACTATGGCGATATTATTGGTAAAGAAAAAGGCGTTGATCGAATGTATCAAGCCTATGGTGATGTATATACATAGTTGAAAAGAATCGCCAAAGAATATAAGAAAGCAGTATGGACTGCCAGTCAAGGTAATCGTGGATCAATCGAGGCCGAGATAGTTTTAGGTGACAATGTAAGTCACTCATTGGGCAAACTTTAGATTGCTGACGTAATGTTGTCAGCCTCAAGAAAACATGAAGATAAATTAAGTAATACTATAAGATTTCTTCTTGTAAAGAATCGGGGTGGTAAAGACGGTATGGTATGGAACGGTATTGTGGACTTTGATATTGGTTTAATTGAAATGTACGATAACTATACACAAAAATCTGTATAGATAAGATAGAAAATGGACGGTAACGATGCCCTAATGAAACAAAAAATTAGGGAAAGATTAGCTACGTTAAGTAAAAATAAAAATATAAAAAATGGAGAATAATATATGAAATCAATCAAAACATCAGATGACGCAAGAGGCTCTATCAAAGCTGGTATTGACAAGCTTGCAGATTTAGTAAAATCTACATTGGGCCCAAAGGGACGTAATGTAATCATTTCAAAAAATTATGGTAATCCCATTATTACAAATGACGGTGTGACAATAGCTAAACAAGTTTAGTTGCAAGATTAGTTTGAGGATTTAGGTGCAAGAATATGTAGGCAAGTAGCTTAGAAGACTAACGATCAGGCTGGAGACGGCACTACTACAGCAACTCTCTTAGCCCAAGCCATTGTGAATGAAGGAAATGACTACATCTTAAAGGGTGTAAATTCCGTGTTCCTACAAAGGGCTTTGGACAAATATGGGTAGAAAATAGTAGAATACATAAAGACATTTAGCGTAGAGATATCCAATAAAAAGGAAATCGAAAACATCGCTTCTATTTCGGCAAACAATGATGATGAGATCGGAAGCATTATATCTATGGCTATCGAATAGTCGGGAATATAGGGTGTTATCAATATTGAAGATTCAAGAACTATGGAAACGTGGTTAGAAAGAGTTGAAGGCATGGAAGTACCGAATGGGTTTATTTCTCCTTATTTTGTTACTGATCCTGTGAAGGTTGAAGCTGTATTGGAAGATGTATATATCTTAGTTTATAACAGCAAAATATTTTCAGTTAAGGACATTATGTAGGTATTAAAACAGGTTGTCGCCAAGAAGGCTTCCTTATTGATTATGGCTGAAGACGTTTAGGGTCAGGCCTTGGCTACATTGGTTGTAAATAAGGTCAATAGTGTAATCAATGTTTGCGCAGTTAAGTTGGCAGGTATTGGGGACGGTAGGCGTTAGATATCTTAGGATATTTGTGCAGTTACAGGTGCTGAATATCTCTCAAAGGATGTTGGGACTAAAATTGAATAGATTGATATTACTAAATTAGGATTTGCTAAGAAAGTAATCGTGACTCAGAATTCTACTATCATTAGATAGGGTGGTGGAACTAAAGAACAAATGGAATAGAGAGTAAAATATCTTAAATTCAAGGCAGATAATTCAGCTAATCACATGGAAACTGACAGGATACAAAAGAGGATTGCCAGAATCATTTAGGGAATCTCTGTAATCCACGTTGGGGCACAAACTTAGATGCAGCTCAGATAGAAAAAGTATCGTATATAGGACGCTCTTAATGCCACGAAAGCTGCCATTGAGTAGGGTATCGTAGCTGGTGCTGGTACGACATTGGTCAAAGCTTCCCAACATTTGAGCTCATTATAGACAGATACCGCTGAATAGAAAATAGCTGTGAGTATTTTGAAAGAGGCCTTACTATACCCGTTGAGACAAATAGCTATCAATAGTGGTGTGGATAATTAGGACGAATTATATGACATAATAGAACAAATTAAAAAACATGAAAACCCAGCTTTCGGATATAACGCCTTGAAAGGATAGGTCGAAGACTTACATGAATCAGGGGTCATTGATCCAGTTAAGGTAGTAAGGTGTGCCCTCCAAAATGCTATCGGGATCGCTGCTCTCTTCTTGACTACATAGGGAATTATCCTGTAGCATAGGTCTGAAGATGGTCAAGGAAACGAATTGTAGAATATGATGGGTCAAATGCAAGGAGTGATGTGATGAATTGGTTTAGAAAAAAAGAAGTCGTGAAGACTAAGTTGGAATTATTACAAGAAGAAAATGAATTGTTATTTGCAGAACATTTAAACTTAGACTATAAAAAATAGATATCAAGGAAACTTGCAGCTAAACCATACCATATATTCAAATATGTTGTGGTATCGTTAGGTATTACAGGTATTGACCCATATAAAGTCGGCGATTATACTAAATAGATACGAGACATACTAAATTAGTCTAAACTATATGATAAGATCGTAATTATTCCTGTTATAGGAACAAACACAAAGACCACAATCGTATATTAGATAGAAGATACTTAGGGATATATCGAAGTAAAGAGTGTAAATTTATGAATGATTTTCAAAAATAGATTTGGCAAAATAATTACAAAGCACCATAGGACAACACAATAGAAGATACATTTAAGAGGGTGGCCAAAGCAGCGTCTTTGGCCGAGACCGATGAGTAGTCAAAACAAACCACTTATGAACAATTTTACAAATATATGTCAGAATGGAAGTTTTTACCAGGCGGTAGAATTATAGCTAATGCTGGTGTAAAATCGAGAGGTAAGGCAACTTTATATAATTGCTACGTTTATAATGGTTATGATTTTGGAATTAGAGATATTGACTCCATATAGGGAATTTATGAATCTCTCAAGAAGTCTGCTAAGGTGTTATCAAGCGAAGGGGGGTTGGGGATCAATGTGACCTTTATGAGACCAAACGGTAGTTACATTCGTGGAACTGGCGTTAGAACTCCAGGCGTCTTAAAGTTTTTAGAACTTTGGGACAAATCAAGTGAAATCATTACAATGGGTTCAGACAAAAATAAAAGTGATAAGTATTCTGATATAGCTAAAAAGAAAATAAGAAAGGGAGCACAAATTGCCGTCCTTGACATTAACCACGCTTAGGTCAAAGATTTTATTATAGCCAAACAAACACCAAACAGGCTAACAAAGTTCAATCTTTCGATTTTGATTTCAGACAGATTCATGGAAGCAGTGTAGAAAGACTCTGAATGGAATCTTTGTTTTCCCGATATAGAATATGCTGGATATAAGAACGAATGGGACGGAGATTTAGAGGGGTGGATCAAGAAAGGTAAGCCTATAACGATATATGAGACACTTCCTGCAAGAGAACTATGGGACTTGATAATGTTATCTACCTACAATAGGAATGAACCAGGAGTCCTGTTTTACGACACTCTAAATGACTTAAACCCTGTGTCTTACTGCGAGACAATCTTGACTACTAATCCTTGTGGATAGATCGGAATGTCAAGTAATGTTTGTAATTTGGGTTCTTTGAATCTTGTAAACTTTTGGAAAGATGGATAGTTTGATTGGGATTAGTTTGAGCAAACCGTAAAGGTAGCTGTAACTTTCCTAGACAATGTTTGTGATATCTCTTTCGTTCCACTTACTTAGTATCAATAGAAAATCAAAGACAAAAGACGTATAGGTTTAGGCGTCTTAGGTGAAGGGTCTTTACTTATGATGATGGGAATGAAGTTTGGGTCACATTAGGCAATCGCATTCGTATAGAAGTTGTTTAAAGTTAAAGCTGAAACTGAACTGATTACTTCCGCTATCTTAGGGAAACTCAAGGGTAGTTTTAAGGACTTTAATGCTGAAAAATACTTTTCTACAAGATGGTGGTATTAGCTTCCAATTTCCTATAAACTTAAAAGATAGATTGAGAATATTGGCTGCATGAGAAACTCCGTTCACAGCACCGTTCCGCCTACAGGAAATTTGGCAATTTTCGCAGGACAAGTATCAAATGGTATTGAACCTGTCTTTATGAAAGAATATACAAGGTGGGTAATGCTTACTGATGCAGAAAAATAGAATCTACAAATATCACATTCAGCACACGAAATGAATGGGTGGCCGTAGGGGCAGACTGAAACAAAAGAATTGTAGAAAATTCCAAATCCACTCTTAGGTCAATGGTACGAGACATCTATATTTAAGTTTGCAGAGAGGGGCACAGAGCAAATTCTACGAGGTGAAATTGATGAAAAGATATATTAGATAGACAAGAATCGTGGATTAATTAAGTCAATGGATGTCAAAGATTATGGTTGGAGATACGTATTGGAACACGGTCTGTCTCAATAGGGGGTTGTATAGATTGATCAAATTAGTGTTGATGATCATATCAATATGTTAGCCGCATCTGCTAAATTCATAAATCAAAACCAATCAAAGACGATAAATATTCCTGAAGATTATCCCTATTAGGATTTTAAGAATGTATATATGTCAGCTTGGAAAAGAAATATCAAAGGTATCACTACTTATCGTGCAGGCACAATGACTGTAGTATTGTAGAAAAAGAAAGACAATGAAGAATATCAATCTGAATTGGAAAAGATGTTCAAGTAGAACAAAGATAAGGTGATATTGTAGGATGTTAAAATTCCACATAAATCTTATGCTCTCCAATACAAAGTGAAAGACAATAACAAGAAAAAATGGTACTTCACGATATCTTTCGCAGATAAACATTTACAAAGACCTATTGCCCTTTTTATCAGAACAAATAATAGATAGAGTAATTAGGTTACGGACATAGTAATTCAAGCAATGTAGAGTTTATTGGTAAAGAAGGGAATTAAAGAGTCTCTTATTGTAGATCAAAGATAGAAATATCAAGGCCAATCAAATATGGATAAGATAGGTAGGTCAATAGGTATGGCGTTAAGGCATAATGTACCCGTACAAGACGTGGTTGAAACATTAGAAAAACATTCTGATGGATTATCTACGTTACTATTTCATATCAGAAGAGTATTAGGGTAGTTTATTAAGGACGGAACTAAAGTTAATTTAGACAAAGTTTGTAGTGAATGCGGGGCCAATGAGTTGGTCTATCAAGGTGGGTGTTCTACCTGTCCTAATTGTGGAAATTCGAAATGTTCTTGAAAATATAATTTGGTTTTTTTGAAAAACAGGTTATACTATGGTATGAATATGTCCGAAATATTAAAAGGAGAAAATTATGGTTATACAAGATAAACCAAAGTATGAGTTCCCCAGATCGAATATGTGGAGTCTCGGTGAAGGGCAATACAAGGTATTTATTCCAAAGATTCTTAACAAAGAATTCAAAAAGTTCTGTTTACAGAACAAATTCATAGTAAAATAGTCTTCAACCTATAATTATGCAGGTAAGAGAATAAAAGGATTAGTTGATTTGAAAACAGGAATTGATTTCTTTATCAAAAGTGAAGATAAAGATGAAATAAGAAAATGGTTAGTATCACAATATAAGGAATTAAAATAATGGCTCAAAAACTATATGCATCAAATGCAACAAGATCAATCATCAACAAGTATAAACCATTAAAAAAAGAAGACGAAATTAAGTGGATGGAAGAATATAAGAAAACCAAATCTGATAAATCTGCCACAGCATTACTTAATGGTATATCGAAAGTGTTTGCGAACGCAATAAACAAGAACGAAAGAGTTTTTCTAAAAACTTTGCCCGACGCTACGTATGATGACATTTTCAATCAGATGGCTCTCATGTTTTTCAAGAAACTACCTGAATTTGATCCTACAAAATCTAAGTTGAATACTTGGACTACTTGGCAAATTCTACCAATGGTATTGAACCCCGATAAAACTATGCGTAATAAGTTTGCCACCCACAATAAGGTTACTCAATTAGATAATAAAATGAGTGATGACGGCGACTCCTTTGCCACACAACTTCCTGACGGCACAATAAATGTAGAATCTGATTGGGAAACCGGCCAAAGAAATAAAAAATTGGCTAACGCTATTAAGAAACTAAATAAAGAAGAACAAGAGTTAATTTCTCAAATGTTTGGATATGAAAAGCCTAAAAAAGAATGGCAATCTAAGACAGGAAAAATCAATGCGGCAAGTATTGCAAGAGGAATGGGAATTAGTGCTGATAGGGTAAGAGCTAAATTGGCAAGAGCTATGGATAAGCTTAAATCTGAATTGAAATAGAGTAACTTTGATCAATATTTTGCCATAGATAAATTAATTACATAGTATAAAAATAGGAATTAAACATGGATAATATGATACAGGTCTATGTAGCCCAAACTTTAGTATTCAATTGCCCACATTGTGAACAGGATGTTTATATGGACATTGACGTTCATTAGAGTAAATGGGTAGATTAGTTAAGGGAACATTATGAGACTTAGCACCCCGAAATTGATTTCCCATAGGACATTGAATTTAACCCCGAAGTGGATTTATCATAAAGAATAGGAGTTAATAATTGAAATACAGTTTAACAAGAAATACAATACCACCAAAAAGAGGCCACGATACAGATGCAGGGATAGATATTTTTGTTCCATTTTTTAATAAAGGATTTTTACAAGACTTTGCGTAGTTGAATGACCCCGATAGTTTTTACATTAAAGATAATTACATATCTATCAAACCACAAAAGAGAGTCAGGATTCCTTCAGGCGTTCATTTTAACGTTCCAAAAGGAAATATGTTATTGGGGTTAGAGAAATCTTCATTTCCCTATAAAACAGGGTTGATTATGGCCGCAAGAGTGGTAGATTAGGATTATCAAGGATAGTACTTTGGGGTGTTAATCAATACATCAGATTAGGACACAAAAATATATGAAAATTAGAAATTTGTTCAAGTGGTCTTAGTTCCCATTAATTAGGATAAGTCATTATAGGAAATTTCCATTTAGAATCTTTATGGTGGATTTAAGACACCAAGAGGTACAGGGGCATTTGGATCAACAAACAAAAAATAATTGGAGATAAAAGAAAATGAATGAAAAAATGAGAACTTATTATGCACTAAGACCACATTTAGCTTAGTCAAATAATCAATAGGAGGAAGATGTGAAAATTATATTTAATGAGACTGTAAAAGAGTAGCTTAAGAAAGAATAGATTAAAAAACTTTAGCCTAAGAAAGAATAGCCTAAAGTTTAGCCTAAAGTTTAGCCTAAAGTTTAGCCTAAGAAAGAATAGCCCAAGGTATAGTCAGTAAAAACTGAGAAACCAAAACAACAAGAACCGATTGTTAAGTAGTAGAAGAAATAGGAAACTAAACAACAAAAGCATCCTAAGAAAAAATAACTAAACAATTAACTAACTAATTAAAAAATATGAACATTTGATATAGGAAGCTATATCTTGGTCATTCTTTGATGAGAGAGTGGGGTTGAAAAGCCCCACTTTTTATCTTTTCAGGTTATAATAGGATAGATACAAGAAAATAAAAAAGTAGGATATATGAAAATTTCAAGAATTACACGAATTCGTAATAAAGGCAAAGATTATATTAGGTTGTATGGCTATGACGAATCAGGTCAGGCTATCAGGCAAATCAAAGATTTCCAAAATTATATATATGTAGAAGATGACAACGTAAGTAAAATAAAAGGTGACATAGATGTTTCTGTTGAAGACCATATCCCATTTGATTACAATATCAATCCAATCAATTTAAAAAAGGTAACACTCAATAGTAAGACTTCCTTTCATATTCCCAAAAACATTCATGACTTGTCTTATCAAGACGACATTCCAGTCGAAATGAAATACCTGTTAGACAATGAATTAGAGTTTTCTCGTAAGCGTCATATAGCTTATTTTGATATTGAAACTTACTATAATGTAGAAAGCCCTAATGATAATAACGTGGACGTTGGTGTTGCTCCGATTACCTCTATTACATTCTATTCTAACTTCTTAGAAGCATACTTCATTTTAGCATGGCATCCCACCATTGATACAGGTGATGAACCTTTCATATTGGAAGAACGTAATGGTAATGAAAATTACTATTTTTGTAAGGACGAATTTGTCATGTTGAATACGTTTTGTGCCATGATTAAAGATTTTAACATTGATATTATTACAGGATGGTACTCTCATGGATATGACGTTCCTTACATCTTGAAACGGCTTGAGGCGTTCACAGGCAGCAATTCTATGTTGTCCCCAGTCGGTAACTCATGGGTCGGCAGAAAAGACCTTGTGACTGGCTCATATCAACTCAAAATCTCAGGTTTGGATTCCATTGACATGATGGTAGCTGTAAGTAAAATGAACTTCAACTTACAGAATAACAAATTGGATACGGCTGCTGGTGAGATTCTCGGTGAAAAGTATAAGAAAATTCAGGAAGTTACATGGCGTGATTGGGAAGACAACTTTGAAGGATTCCTTAAATATGCTGTACGTGACGTGGAAATCTTAAAGATGATTGATGATAAACTAAAGGTATTTGAGTATTTGATTCAGATGCAAATACTTTCAGGGATTATCAAATTGAATGATATGCAATCAGTTACCAAACTAATTGATGGATTGATCATTAAAAAGTATTGGGGTAAATATGTATTTCCTAATTTTACAAAGAAACCACGTCAATCATTTAAAGGCGGATTAACTATTGATCCTACAGAGCCAGGAGTTCATGAAGATGTGGCTGTATTTGACTATGCATCCCTATATCCTACCACAATGATGGCTTACAATATCAGTCCTGAAACTTTTCTATTCTCTTTAGAACAATTAGGGCAAAAAGAGTTTGACAAACAAATTAAATTTTTGAAAGATAACGATATCACTTATATCGATACAGGTGATGAACCTGAAGAATTATTCGGCCAAAGATATATCTTTTTATCTCATAAGGAAAAGGCAGGAATTATTCCTGAAACCTTGTTAGAGTTATATCAAATGAGAAAAGAATATAAGAAAATAGCTAAGAACGCTAAGACTGCTGACGAAAGAATGATAGCCGATAAAAAACAATATGCTATCAAAATTATCTTAAACTCAATCTATGGAGCTATGGGATTCAATTTCTTTAGGTTGTTTGTCCCTGAATGTGCAGACGCCGTGACTTTCTTTAGTAGAAATGCATTTAGATTTGCAATGGACAAGATGAGTCCTTGCGGATTAGTATTATATGGAGATACGGATTCGGTTGCGTAGGATTCAATGATTAGATATAGAATAAGAGAAAAATAATTGCTTAATTATTTCTACTAGTCCATAATTACTAATGGGACACTTGGGTGTCACGGTAGGAGGATTAAGTAATGAAAGATCATGTAAATTGTAAATAGTGTGGTAAAAGTTTTAAACAGTTGACTCATAAACATTTAAAACTTCATGGGTTAACTACAAAGTAGTATTGTGAAAAATATCAATTAGTTCCTGGATAGTTATTATCGGATACAACTAGATAGTTGTCCAAGGTGACATTAAGTAATATGATTAAGTCTTATGGTTAGTAGTAGGGGACTAAAAGATTTAATTAGTATAGAAAAAAACAAGCCTTTACTAATTCCTTTTAGTATAAGAAAATTAAATATAATTGGGATTAGTAGTAGTTTTAGAGATTTAATAAATCCAGAGCGGTGACATTATAGTTGTGTATTAAAAGGCATGGAGTTTAGAAGGGAACTTAGGTCTTTGAAAAATATTGTAATAAACAGGCTTATGCTGGAAATAAAATGTAGTATTTCGTATAGAAGTATGGGAAAATTGAAGGATAGAAAATTTATAGATAGATTGGAAGGCAAAAGGCTATTACTTTGGAAAATATGATAAGGGTCCACGGATAGACAATAGGAATTTAGGTTTTTAATAGATGGTTAAATATTCAATCTAAAACGGGATTTGGAAAATCCAACATTTCTCAATAGTGTTTCAAAGAGTTATCCTTTAAATTGGAAAGAAATGATTTAAAGTTTCGAGAAAATGGAGGAGAACAGCATTTTTACATAAATAAGAAAGTTTACTATGTTGATTTATATGATCCCGCAACAAAAAGAATAATATAGTTTTATGGGTCTTATTGGCATGCAGATCCTAAATGGTATGAAGCTAAAGACGAGATTCCATATCCATCGAATAAAAATATATTAGCTTAGCAGATTTGGAAGAGGGATTAGGAACGACTTAACACACTAATTAAATAGGGAGCAATTTCTTAGGTATTGGTAATTTGGGAAAACGATTATATTAATAATAAAGAATAGATAATTAAAAGATGTATATAGTTTTTAAGGAGATAATATGATAAAAAGTTGCGAGATAAAGGTTTTGTTTGATACTATGGCAAAAAATGTGTTTGTTACTAAAGATAATAGATATATAGGTAGTTTACCAGATATTGAATTATAGTATTATGATGAAAAAACTGGATAGGTTAGATGGGGCTAGGTTGATTTTATTTAGAAACATTTTGTAGATAAACCTACATTTTAGATAAGTTTTGAGAATGGCAGTTTTGTGGTGGTTACTGAAGATCATTCTTTGGTTGTTAAAAGAAATGAAAATGTTGTTTAGACTAAGGTTTATTAGTTGCAATAGAATGACCAATTTTACACTTTAAATGGATGGACTAAAATGAATAAAATAACACCCCAAGAACGATATGCAAGATGGGTATATGATATACAAATGAAAGATAATCCCCATACATTTTTTGCTAATGGGGTGTTAGTCCATAATAGTGTATTCATTAAGTTGAAAGTGGACGAGAACACCCTCAAGGAACAGTTGGAAAAATTGAATGGCGAGATGTTATTAAATGATCTCATAATGAAATATAATCCCAATATTGATATGAAGTATTATCAATACGAACTCGAATATGAAAAACATTTAAAATATCTATATCTTGGTGATAAAAAGAAACGCTATTACAGTATTATGGATAATGGTAAAAAGTATATCCACGGGTTAAACATTATCAGAAAGGACACTCCCGAACGGATCAAAGAATTATTGGATGGGCTTTGTGAAATTGCCATTACAGGTAATTTTAATATAAAACATCTTGAGGAAGTTTTTGAAAAGATAAAAGTAGCTGAGTATGATGAGATTGCTGTCCATAAGTCTTTCTCAAAGAGATTTGACGCCTACAATAAAACCCGACCATCACACGTTTCGGGTGCTTTATTCGCCAACGAACACTTAGATATGCAAATCAAACACTCAGATGTTGTGTATTTATTCTATATCAATAGTTTTTGTGAGCCAGATATCAAATTGAAAGATAGACGGAACGTAATCTGCCTAAGAAAAGAAGACTTTGAAGTAATTAAGACTACCGATAAGTTTGAAATAGACTATGTTGAACTTATGGAAAAACAGTTTATTCAACCACTTAGAGAGTTTGATAAGATTGACTTGGTATCCAAAGCTATTGATGACTGGGCAATCAAAATGGAAGGCAATTACAGGCTTTCTAAAACAAAAGGATATATCTTTAAAAAGAAAGCATTATGATGGGAGATTTTATGAATGATACTTACAGATCAATAGATGAAGTAGTTTACCCTTGCACTAAGAATGTGTTAGGACTTACCGCACAAACAAATGACTCAAGGACTTACTGAGCAAGAAGAGATTGAATTGAAAAAATTTAGATAGAAGAAACGTTATTATGGAAAAAAAATGTAGAGGAATGAATGAAGGAATGTCTTAGATATTTCCCAAGGGGATTTGAGCCCCGAAAGCAACAAATAAAATCATTAGAGTTTGTGGTTGACACATTCTTTAAGGACGATAAGAAGTTTGCTATATTGGAGCTGCCCACTGGTGTAGGCAAGAGTTTTATCGCCACAACGATGGCAGATTACATCCACTCAATGGATATGTCATGGAAAAGTTATATATTAACCACACAAATAATTTTACAAAAACAATATTAGCGTGATTTTGAACAATATGCAAACATTAGCTCTAAAAATAATTATGTTTGTGATGTTTTCAAAGAAAGTAATTGCGGTGAAATGGCTTTCATTCATAAATATGGCAATGTCCCTAAATGTGAAAGGTGTGTATATTCTATAGCCAAGGAAGAGTTTCTAAATAACCCCGTCTCTATTACTAATACAGCGTATTTCATTGCTAATGTCCTTTACAATGAGGATATGATTAAAAAAAGAAAACTAATGGTGCTTGATGAGTGCCACAACCTTGAGGAACAAATCATTTCCCATAAAGCTATTGAATTAAATTACAAAACTTTACATAGAGATTATGGTTATGAGGAAAAACATTGGATTCCTGACGAAAAGACAGATGTCTTTAATTGGATATTGGATAAGTTTTACCTGTGGGTCGAAGACAAAAGAGAGTCCATTACAAACGTGATTGAAAACAAACACGGTGGTTTGACTCTTGCCAAAAATAAGATTATTGAATTAAGCAAAAAATTAGAGTATCTTGACAATCTCGTTAAACAGTTAAACTCTGTCTTAGATAATTTTGATCCCCGCCGTTGGGTTGTTGAAAATCGATTGAGAGATAAAGTTGTTATGATTAGCCCAATATTTGCTGCTGATTTTGCAGATGATTTAGTCTTTGCAAAGGCAGACAAGATTTTGATGATGTCTGGCACTATTCTGGATAAACAAACATATTGTAATACATTGGGCATAAATGTCAAAGACTGTAATTTTATATCGCTGGATAGCCCGTTTCCTGTAGAGAATAGAAAGATTTTTGTTATTGGGTCAGGGTCTATGTCTCGAAAAAACATCGATAACACACTACCTATTCTCATAAAGGATATAGATAAGATTTTAGACATTCATAAAGATGATAAGGGGATTATTCATGTAAGTTCCCATTATATCGCCAAGAGAATATTTGATGAAACAAAATCAGATAGATTAGTAATAGTTGATGATTTTAAGAATAGAGATGAAATGTTAGAACATCATTATGATACTAAAAATGATACTGTATTGATTTCTCCGTCTCTTATGGAAGGATTAGACTTAAAAGATGAATTGAGCAGATTCCAAATAATTGCTAAAATTCCATATCCTAATTTGGGAAGTAAGTATATTTCCACAAAGAAAGATTTGATTATGGGGTGGTATGCTTACCAAACTGCGAAGTCTCTCGTACAGTCATATGGACGTAGCGTAAGGGGAATGAATGATTATGCGGTTACATATATATTGGATTCGGATTTTGATAGGTTTTATAAGTACAATAAAAAAATGTTGCCTAAATATTTTAAAGAAGCGATTTCGCATGGAGCGTTATAATGTATATTTGTGATTATTGTTCGGTTAGAAAAGTAGTAAGTGCGTGCCCATTCTGTACCCGATATGGTAATGGGGTGCTAGGAACAATCCCTATGGAATCCAAAAGTGAAAAAGGTAGAGAGTTGGTCGATAAGGATCTGATCGTTTGCAGAAGCAAGGAATATGGGAATAATTTCCCTATATTCAGTAAGCTATTGAACAATTTTATTAAAGTCAAATATGATATTGATATAGAAATTACTCCAGCTGATTCAGCAATGATATTATCTCTATTGAAAATAAGTAGGTTGGCGAGCAATCCTGAGAACGATGATTCACTAATTGACTTTATGAATTACTGTTGGTTGGGTATTGACTATTAGGAATATGTGAAGATGTTGGAATAGTAGAATTAAGATATATATGAGAAAGGAGGGATGATAAGATTCCCTCCTATTTTTTTGCGTATTTAAATTAACGACTTTTATATCTAATAATGACGAAACCTGAGCCGCCGTTGCCAGAAGTTTGTGAGGGATTACTAGCTATACCGCCACCACCTCCACCTCTGTTATTTTCCGCATTATCGCCATCCTGTCTATATTTACCACCAGTACCACCATCCGTAGCTTTACCACAATGTGTAGGGGAAGGATACCCCGCACCGCCACCACCACCACCAAATCTTGTAAAAGGTAATCCTAATTGGGATCCACTAGTAATTCCAGGAAAATATCTAGAAAACGCTGAACCACTTCCACCATTTCCACCATAACCAGTAGATCGATCACTACCATGTCCATTTTGACCTACTTCGGCTATTCCACCTCCACCACCACCGTATACTCCCTTCATTGAATCATGATGTGCACCATAACCGCCACGAAACCCTTGATTTGCTGAACCACTACCAGGCTGGTATTTATTATTGGGATCAGTTGAATCCCATTCCCGCTGCGAAGCTGCACCAGCACCACATCCGCCCCCTACTGAATCGGCAAGATATCTACTCCCCTATCCTCCAAAGGCAAAAAAACTTCCAAAGCTTGAAGTTTCACCATTATTTCCAACAGTAGTAGTAACGCCTACACCACCATTACCTACATAGATTGCATAGTTGCCAGTATCTATATTTATGCTTCCAAACAAACATCCACCAGCACCAGCACCACCAGTGCCATAATCGTTTGGAGCTACACCACCACTTCCTCCACCAGCTAATATTAAATAATCAACATTTCCACCTTTAGTGACATTAAATGAAGACACTACACCACTCTATGTGTAAATATGATATGTATATCCATCACCTGGAGTTATTGTTATATCTCCACCTGTAGCTTTAATGATACTTCTAACCATCAACCCTATTCCATATGCCATAATTTATTCTCCTAATTTATATTTTCAATTTGTTTATTATTGTTCATCATATTATACTGTAACTCCTTTAATATCCTTGTTTTATACTAATTTGTGATATTTCTATATCTGTTAAGTCTTTATCAAACACCATTATTCCACCGATATATCCTTGATAATATGCAAAATTACCTCTCATTGACCCTATATATAGTGGAGCTTCATTGCTGCAATGGATGCTGATTGTTTAGTTTCGTTAATGTTTTTGTTGCCATATTATTTACCTGTTTTTTGGTTTTTGCCGTATCTATCTACAATTTTTTGTAACTTGTCTCTATCAATGTCACGTGTTTCGGCATTAAGAATTTGTAATATCATATTAATTATATTCATTATTGAATTCTTATTCTTAAAGTTTAATGAACCTAAAATAATTGATAATATTGCTAATAAAAGAACGAATATTTTTAAAACAATATCATTAATGTCTAAACTCGATGGTTTTACTGTAGACTATGTGGTCACAATTTCACCTGTAGTAGGTTGAATTAATTCAATAGCGAAAGCTCCAAAAGTAAGAGTGATCATTAGGATCACCAATAGTAATGTTTTTTTCATGTTTTTTTTCTCCTGTTAATCTAATTATAGGTTATAATATAAATATGAATGAAAATAAAAGGACGTAATATGTTATCAGAAAAACTGGTTAGAATAAGTTATTCTAATATTAGTACATACCTCAATTGTCCTAGACAATGGAAACTCCGTTACATTGATAAACTGGATGTACGGACAGATACAATTGACACAGTTTATGGGACATCTATGCATGAAACTGTTCAAGATTTCTTGAAAAAATATTATAGTAATACTTTGATTTGGTTAAATGAAAATAAAGAAAATCTTATAAATGAATATGTAGATTTTTTCATTAAAACCATAACATAGTTATTAGAATAGAAAAAAGAAACTTTATGTATATAGTATAACCAATTAGAAGAATATGTTGGATTAGGAATTGATTTATTACAATAGTTTATACCTAATGTACATAAATGGTTTCCTAAACGGAATACATAGTTATATGGCATATAGGTTTAGCTCAACGAATAGATCGACAAATTAACTGTGCCTTTTAATGGGTATATAGATGTTATTTTGTATAATAAGAAAGAGGACACTTATAAGGTAATCGACCTCAAGACTGCAAGATACGGGTGGAAAGATAATCAAAAAAAGGACGAAGTGAAGAGAATGCAATTGCAACTCTATAAATACTTTTTTGCACAATCTAAAAAGATAGACATCAACAAAATTGAAATAGAGTTTATAATACTAAAGAAGGTTATATTTGATACTAAATATAAAATAAGTAGAATACAAACATATTCACCACCTCAAAGTAACGCCACTACAAAAAAAGCAATGAAATTGTTTTGGGATACTATTGAAGAAATGAAACTATTGGTAGAATCGGGGGGCAAGGGTGAGATCAAGATATCGAATCTTTGTAAATGGTGCCCGTTTTATAAGGAGAAAGAGTTATGCGATAGACGAAAGAAAAAAAAGTAAAGAATTTCAATATTCTTATAACTGGTGATAATAACTATAATAATATTACCAAATTCAATACCCAAATGTAGTAGATTTATAATACTATCACAGTTACAAAAACTATAGCTACCTTTGGTGGAAAATATGGGGCCGAAGTCTTAGGTCAATTATATGCTTAGGACAAAGATATCAACTTCACGTAGTTCAATATGGGAATGTTTAATAAGTCAAAAAAAGGTTACGCCCAGTTATATCATGTGTTATTGAATATTGGTGTGAAATGGTCTGATTTAGTAATCATTTTCTCCAACATCTATACACCGAAAATAAAGAGCATAATCAAATTATGTGAAAAATTAGATAAAGAATATATAATAATAAAGGAGTAAGTATGGAAGAAACAATCTATTATCTTTGCCCTTAGTGTGGAGAATAGAAAATGTAGCAAAAAGAAGGACAAAATTTGATTTGTCTAAATTGTGGCGAATAGACCGAAGTATAGTCTTACGCGATGATGCTTTAGTTATTGGAAAAGGACATCTTAATTTAGGCTTTGAAATAGTTTATGGAAAAAGGTGTAGGTAAGTGTATTGAATACAATGACAAGGCTTATGTAATAGGGTTTGATTAGGATTATGAATTGGTATGTTAGCCATATCAATTAGGTTAGGATGAGTAGGTTGGAATGTATGTCAGGATAGCCCGATAGTTCCAAGAAGATTAGATACAAACAGAACAACAATAAAAAATAGGAAGTAAAAAACATGACATTAAAGTATTATCTTGCAACAATTAAGTACATGCTCGAAGAAGAGTCAAAGACAGGAAAGATTTCATTTAAGACAAAGAGTGAATCATATTTGATTAACGCTGCGTCGATTACGTCAGCAGAAAAATCAATAAAAACATTATTGGGTGGGATTTATGATAGTTTTGAAGTCTCAGGCATTAAGGAAAGTAATATAGTCGCAGTATTGGACGAAACCAAAGACTTATTAAAGGTATAATGAATTATGGCGGTTAAAAAATATAGAGTGGGCGACATCAGAAACGGAACATAGGTGTTGCCCTCAGAGTAGCGAAAGACCATATTATTTTTAAGTGACCTCCACTTGAGGCATAGTGGTTTGGGCAGTCAAAAGAAGTAGATTATTTATTAGACTTGCCACAGATACAATTATATTGATATGGGGTTTATTGAGAATCTAAATCAAAATCAATAGTATGGTGTTTAGGACATTAGTGATAAGGTTCAGCTCGATACGGGTGTTGAGGGGGCCAAGGTGTCTATTAAGCCTTATGACATCTATGGTCAAGATGGTGGCAAAAAACAAATAGACCTATTGAATGTTATTGATTAGCAAAAACCCGACGCTCTTTTTCATTTCACCGATCCTCATTCATGGTATTGGATGTATTAGATTGAACATTTGATTAGATCAAAGATTCCTATTGCATATTATAACATTTGGGACAATTTGCCTTATCCTAAATACAATGAAAGATTCTATTCATGCTCAGACTTGATTATGAATATATCAAAACAAACACAAAACATCGTAAACCGAGTTTGTATAAATTACAAAAGAGAGCCTTGGCAAACAAAATATGTTCCTCACGGAATCAATATGGAAACGTTTAGGCCTATGGGCAAAAATAATACAGATTACAAAAAAGTAGCTTAGATTATCAAACGTGATGATTATGACTTCATATTCTTATTTGTAAATAAAAATATCATTAGAAAACAAGCTGCACTCATTATGTAGGCATTCAAGTACTTCGTAAATGGTTATCTTACACCAGAACAAAAGAAAAGAACTTGTTTAATTATGAAAACTGAAGTTGTTTATGGGCCAGGAATGCCATTAAACATTTACCAAGAAGATATTATACATGATGATGCAGTAGATATTAAGTTTGTTAATAGTCCTTTAACTCAAAATTAGTTAACAGCTTTATATAATTGCTGTGATTGTAATATATCTTATTCTACTGCTGAAGGCTTTGGTCTTTCAACAGCTGAAGGTTTGGCTTGTGGAAAGATTTTCATTTCACCAGTAATAGGTGGATTGCAAGATCAGATGGGATTTGAGACAGAATAGGGATAGTTGTATGTCAACGACATAAAGCTACCCTCTAACTGTTATGGCACCCTTAAAACACATAAGCCTTGGGCCATTCCTATTTGGTTTACGGGGTTGGGGGCTACTGGATCAAATGTAACACCTTACATCTACGAAATGTATTATTCACTTTTAGATTTAATCGAAGCTATGAAAACAGCTTATGAAATGTCCAAAGAGTAGAGAGACAAAGTAGGATTAGAAGGTAGAGAATGGATGCAACAAGAAAATATTAGAATGACTTCGGGGATGATGGCTGAATCTATGATGATTAATCTTGATTAGATGTTCAAACAATGGAAACCTAAAAGTCAATATAGAAAATTTTCTGGCACGCCTGTAATTAAGGATAGTAATGCGGGTTCATATAATCCTGTAACTAAAATTTGGGAGTGATTTAATGTAGTAGAAAAAAAATATTGCCTTATTGGCGCCGTTTACATCGTATAGTGGTTACGGTTAGTATGGAAGATGTATAGCTTAGATGTTGATTCTTTCTTATGGTAGTTCTGAAAATGTGTAGTTGTTCTTGATTGATGCCGTTTCAAAAAATATGTTCAAATAGGAAATGTTTGACTTAGAAAATTCAAAATATAATGGTTTACAAAAATATATTAAACCAATATAGACTTTGAATTCATAGTTTTTTGATGTATTTATGATGGTATCTGTTCCTCAAGCGTTCATTCAGAAAGGGTTGTTTAATATTGGAATCACCGCCTTAGTGTAGGTAGATAGAGTACACCCCCAATTGATACAACATTGCAATAGAATGGACTAGGTTTGGGTCATGTCTGATTACAATATCAATTCATTAAATTCGTCCATATATAACACTCAAGATGGTCAACAATTGAAACTTGAAGTGCCTGTTGGAAAAATCAATCATGCATTTGTACCTTCGGAAAGTAAACCAAAAACAGATATCTCAAAGTATATTGATTCTATTTCACAATAGTTTCTATTTGCCACCGTGGGGTAGTGGCTTCCTGGGTCTATAGGTTCAGATAGAAAAGATATTGGAGCTTTGATTTCTACATTCATTAAAACCTTTCCAAACAATAAAAACGTGGGATTGTTATTAAAGGTAGATCAAGGCCGGTCAAGTATCTTGTCCGAATATGCTATTAGATAGAAAATAAATGAAATTTACAAAGGGTTGGGATTAAAATCTACAAACAATAACATTCATTTCATTAGTGGAAATTTAAAGGAATCTCAGATGAGAGAGATTTATGAACACGATAAAGTAAAAGCTTACATTTCATTCTCTCACGGCGAATCCTTTGGCATCCCGATAATGGAGTTTTCAGCCATCACGGGCAAACCTTTGGTAATTCCCTACCATAGTGGTCTCATGGAGTATATTAGACCTTAGTACAGTGAGATTATGATTCACAAATAGACCCAAGTTCCACGAGAATTATTTAATACCTTTATGAGATAGTTCATGATTCCATAGTCAAAATGGTGTACTTTGGATTATCAATATGCTTCATTCAAAATGGTAGAAACGGTAAAAAATTATAAATATATTATTTAGCGTGCAAAACAACAACAAAAGCACATTCAAGATAATTTTGGCGTAAATAAAATAGCTATGGATTTAAAGAAAATATTGGATTAGAAATTAAAAGATTAGGAAGATGATTATTGATATATGGCATCTAAGAAAAGGGTAATAAAACCAAGACCAGCAAAAAGAGTAATTAAGAGCACTGGCAGGCCTAAATCTGCCAGTGCCAAAATAAAATAGAATATTGTAAAACCTAAACCCGACAAGTCTGTCAGGCCGCCTGCCAAACGTAGGGCTCAGAGAAAGTACGACCATAAGAAGAAAGTCTTTGAAAACAAACAAGTTAAGTTTGAACAAAGAATAGCTAAAGCTATGTTGAGACCAGGAATGATGATTAGTTTTAAATATTCAGGTGATGTGGTACACGACTTTAATCCTTTTGTTTTGGTATTACATCCAAGTTTTAGGCGGAAATTACACGGAATCAATTTAAACTACTGTAGCTATCCATAGATACTTAAAATAGCTGCAGTAGTCAATGCCAGAATCAGTGCTAAGGCGTTAAAAATAGGGGACAGATATAAGATAACCAATCCGAAAGGATTTTATCATATATAGTTGAAGCCCATATTGAGACAATTTAGAAAAAGTATTTACAGAACCTATCACGTGGGTGGAATTAGTAATCAAAAGCTAATGGACTATAAGTTTGATGCCACTCAGGGTAAAAACGTTTTGGTATTTAACTCCAAAGATGGCAGTATTCAAACAAAGATATCGAGAGATAAATCATAGAAGATTAAACCAAGAACTCCAAAGAAAACACAACAAGATACCATTAAAACAGTATCATTGAACACTAAACAAAGACCCCCTGTTCCATTGGATAAGGCTAAAGTAGCTAAACAAACACCTCCACCAATTTCTGCAAGAAGCGTCAAGAACGTAAAAACAGTATCCGTACCAACAGTAAAAACAGTAAAGGTAAAATAATATGAATTTTGACAATAGAGGAACATTTAAACCTATTTTACGAAAGATAAAGGCTAGACAATTAAAATAGGTTTAGTAGTTTTGTGATATTAAGACGGGCGAAAAGTTCATTGGCCAGGTAGGCGATTTCAAAATTTGGGACGATAACGGAAATTCATACATGATGCATTATTTTTAGTTCATATAGAGATATATGCCAGATGATTCCAAAGCATTTGACATATTTTATTAGAAATAGAAAGTATATCAACAAAAAGGCAAAGATACAAGAGATTTCAGATTAATATTAAAAACAAGACCATCAGCAGGAGATAAATAAAAAGTAAATAGTGGCTTAGACAAGAGATTTAATTGTAAGAGGATCAACAGGGGACACTAAATCCTATATTAGAATAGGAGATACGACACCATTAACCGTAAATTAGACCAGCTCCACCATATAGTTTTTACAAGATTTAAGAGATTCAAGTAAAACTTTTGATACTGCAGGAACTACTTCTGCGTTTAGAATAAGACATGATACAGTTAATGGCTACTTAATCTTTGAAGGTAGAAGTGGCAGTAATGGACCATATTAGTTAATGAGATTAAATGACGATACTAACACAGTTACATTTGGTGGCACAGTAGCCTTCGAAGATATTAGTTTTGATTAGATTACTGGCAGTCATCTTTATGTTGCCACTTCATCTAGATTATTAGGCACTACGTCAATATCATTCTTATCTATGACAAGTTCTTCAGGAACAGCATCAATTTGGTACGATGGAACCTAGATGCATATAGACGGATTTACAGCTGGTGGAAATAGCTGGAAGACTCAATATAAATTAACAGAGTCAATATCATTAAACACTACATATAGTATATACACTACAAGTGTTTAGCAAGAAATATAGCATTACGATTATCTTTCTGTTTATTTAAACGACACCATTCTATTATAGAGCAAGTC
>Ga0265294_10000311_pt1 | contig 64218 bp, 66 predicted proteins | sample MunlanPumphouse3_FD_192504 | JGI IMG/M metagenome (GOLD analysis project Ga0265294, IMG submission 192504) | Groundwater microbial communities from a municipal landfill in Southern Ontario, Canada - Pumphouse #3 | ecosystem: Environmental > Aquatic > Deep subsurface > Groundwater | place... | reverse complement strand
ACAAAAAACGAAGAAGAGGCTCTGGCCCGGTCGCTGGAGATGATCTCGGCATACGTCGATGAGATCGTCATTGTCGACGGACAGAGCGAGGACAATACGGCCGGCGTTGCCGAGAAGTACGGCGCCGTGATAATCCAGAAGAAGTTCTCCGGCAGTTTTGCCATCGAGCGGAATTGCGGTATCGAGAGGGCGCAGAACGAGTGGGTCTTCATCCTCGATCCCGACGAGACGCTCGAGCCGGGGCTCATCGAGAACCTCCGGGGTCTTGCCTCCTCCCCGAAGTACGACGCCTACTCGTTCCTCAGGCACGACGTCCTCCCGGACGGCACAGTCCTTGAAACACCGTGTGGGCACCCGGAGATCCATGTCAGGCTTGCGAAGAGGGACAGGCTTCGGTATTACGGTGCAATCCATGAGAAAGCGGTCGTCACCGGCAGAATCAAGTTTGTCCCGAAAGCGATCTATCACCATCGCGGCTACTTCGAGGACTATCCGCAAGAGAAGAAGGAGCGCTTTGAGGCGATCGGACGGAATGCATCAGAAGATCTCCAGGGCCTGAAAATATCCTCGCGGGCGCTGCTCGTGAGGAACGTGAAACTGGTCTTTCACTATTTCAGGAACATGCTCATCGGGATGGGACTCTACCGAAAGGGGCCGTCCGGCATCGTCCGCGCGATACAATATACCTACAGTTTTGCGAGTTATGGGCTGAGACAGTACGTCCGCCTGGGCCAGATCTGATAGAGGAGATCTCCCTTCCTCCTTGCCGGGGCTATGCTGCCGGATCGATGAACCGGCGCAGCCAGAGTTCACAGCAGACTATACGCCAGATCTCGGACGAGTAGGGCGCCTTCCCCTGGAGAAAGGCCTTATAGCTCTCTGCTACTGCGTCAGCATCCCAGTAGGGGCGGCTCTTAAACGCCTCGGACGACAGAATCTCAAGGACCTTCTCGCTCATGTCCCCCTGCATCCAGACCTCCTCGGGAGTGGCGAACCCTTTCTTGTCCATCCTGCACCGGATCACCTCGGGAACCAGCCCCCGGATGGCCTTTCGGAGGATGAACTTGGTCACGCCGCCCCTGATCTTCTGGTCGGCGGGCAATGACGCCAGAAATTCCACGACCCGGTAGTCGAGGAACGGGACCCGTGCTTCGATAGAGAAGGCCATTGATGTCCGGTCTTCCCAGTGGAGCAGATAGGGCAGGTTCGCCCGCATCAGGTCGGTCTCCAGGACCTCGTTCAGGGTGCCGCGATAGCGGGGAGTGCGGGACCCTTCCATCCGGATCAGGCTCCGGTGCTTTTTGCGGGCAAAGAGTTGCGTCAGGGTGTACGAGAGGAAATCACTGTGGTGTCTGAGTGTCCCGAGAGTCTCGCGTGCAGCCCGCAGGATATGGAACCCCCGGACCAGCTCCCTGATATGGCAGTACTGGTAGGCGATGTAGCCCGCAAGGAGCTCGTCGGCTCCCTGCCCGTCCAGCACCACCTTTACCTCGTCCCGGGCAAGCCGCATGACGCAGTACTGGGAGTACAGCGTCAGGGCGGCAAACGGCTCGTCGTTGATGTAGAGCAGGTGCTCGATATCCGCCCAGATCGAATCGGTGGTCGGGTAGACCCGGTGTGACCTGACGCCTGTACTCTCCACGGCGATATCGATGTAGGTGCTCTCGTCACACCGTTTGTCCTCGAAGCAGGCAGAAAACGTATTCTGGCGCGGGGGCTCCTTTCCTGGAGAACTCCGGTGGAGCGCCCGGTTGATGAGCACCGTCAGGGAGGATGAGTCCAGTCCGCCGGAGAGGCAGGTTCCAACCGGCACATCACTGCGCAGGTGGAGATCAACCGCGTCTTCAAGGAGGCTTAAGAACTCCCCGGAAAGGCGTTCGTCGGAATCGGGCTCTGATTCAAGGGCGGGATTGAATGCAACCTCCCAGAATGCCGTATGCTCCACGATCCCGCTCTCCCCGACGATCATGTAGTGTGCCGGGAGCAGCTGGAGCACTCCCTCAAACATCGTCTGGTTGGTGTGGTCTGCGAGGCCCCACGCGAGGAATGCAGACACCATCTCTTCGTTGGGACGCCTGCCTATCCCCGGATGATCTCGTAATGCCTTGATCTCTGAGGCAAAGAGGAACGAGTCGCCGGCCATGGCATAGTAGAACGGTTTTATTCCCAGGCGGTCGCGGGCGCAGAAGAGCTCGCCCCGCCGCTCGTCCCAGAGGGCGAACGCCCACATCCCGTTGAACCGGCGTAGACAGTCGACCCCCCACTCCTCGTAGGCATGGAGGATCACCTCGGTGTCGGTCTTTGACCGGAATTGGTGCCCACACGAGATGAGTTCCTCCATAAGTTCCCTGTAGTTGTAGATCTCCCCGTTGAAGACCAGCCAGAGCGCCCCGTCCTCGTTCTGCATCGGCTGGTGCCCCTCTTCGGAGAGATCGATGATTGCCAGGCGGCGGTGAGCAAGTGCTACCATCCCGTCTACGTAGATCCCGTCCCCGTCGGGCCCGCGGTGTCTGATGAGATCAGACATCCGCCGGACCAACTCTGGATCGGCTGCTCCTCCCGCAAGGTGCAGTTGCCCGGCAATACCACACATGGATAAGAGAGTCTATCTGCAGGATGATATATTTCTCTTGCAGGATCCGGTTTATTGCGCTGGATCGTGCTCCGGGTAAAAATTGATGATTTCAGGCCCCTCAGCAGAGGGGAGACCGGACTGGCTACCCGGTCCCCACCTTGTTTGACGTACTCTCCCAGACCCGCATGTCTTTTCCCAGGTTGAGCAGTCCTTTTGCCAGGTAGGCCTGGTTTGTGGCGAAGGAGACGATGGTGCTGCTCCTCCAGAAGTAACCGATCAGGACGAGTAGGGCGAGCACCCCGATAGCGAAGATCGGGATTGCCAGGGCGAGCCCTACGATGAAGAGAGCACTTCCGATGAAGAAGAGGGCCGGCGTTGCGAGGTACATGTAGATCCGCAGGGGATAGAAGAGCCGCGAAAATGGACGTGCATGCCCCAGGAGATCAAGATTTGCGGTTGTCGCCTCGATCAGACGTGTTGCCCGACGGATCTTCTGCCGGTACTGCGTATGGAAATCCCGGGGTATATCTTCATACACCAGAGCCCTGGGCTCGTAAGCCGCCCGGAACCCGCGCCGGATCACCTCGAATGCCGTGTTTGCGTCGTCTGCTCCGCGCTTATCATCGATCCGGGTCACCAGATCGCGCTTGAATGCGACAAGCGCACCATTGAATGTGTAGGTAGAGTCGACAGCACTCTCCCAGCTGCACATCCGTCCGTAGTAGTTCCGATAAGCGCTCTCCATCTGTGCGGGATGAGAGCCGTCTCCGGGGAGGGGGTGGAGATCTCCACAGACCGCAGCGATACGTTCATCGCTGACGAGCCGGGCAATAAGGCACTCGAGCGCTTTCCGCTCGAAGAAGACGTCCGCGTCCGTAGTGACGACGATCGGAAAGCGTGCCGTCTTCATCGCTTTGTTATACGAACGGTTTGTGCCCAGTCGCTCGGTATTGGCAATGATCCGGTGAGTGATACCGGCCTTCCTGAAGGCCTCCCCGGCAAGCACCCGGGTGTTGTCGGAGGAGCAGTCGTCCACAAAGATGACCTCATATCGGTCTGCCGGGTATGAAGATGCAAGGATGTTCTCGACCCGCTTCTGAATGACTGCCTCTTCGTTATAGGCCGATATGATGATGCTGATGGGCGGATACTCTTCGAGTGCCGGCGGTTCGCCGGTTTTTTTGCCGATGTTGATCCCGATGAAGAATATGATATAGGGTACGACCGCAGCCGCGAGGAGCCCCAGGCCGATCCAGAGAAGCATGAAATTAATCTATGGGATTAGTATTTATCGTTTGGGAATACGAGAAGTAATTTGTCCTCATGGTGTTCTGCTTTTTCGGTTGTACAGTACTCTTCTCTATCCCCTCGCAAAAAAGATCATTCGTATCACAAGGCGCGTCGCAGGCGATACCGCCGGGTCGCAAGGATGGGGATAAGATCGGGGTCCGGATGGCTTGAGGCCGGGTACGATGCCTGGTTATAGCAGCCCCCGGACCACGTCGCAGATGTACGCCAGTTCTTCGTCGGTCACCGCCGGATGGACCGGCAGGCTCACGACCGATGCCGCAAGACCGTCCGATACCGGGCAGGAAGCGTGCTCGTTTTCGTAGACGGGCTGCCGGTTGACGGGGATGGGGTAGTGGACGGCGGTTCCGATCCCCTTACCGCCGAGAGCGCTCATGAACACGTCACGCGTGAGCGGGTAGCCGGCAGGGAGCTTCACGACGTACTGGTGGTAGACGTGCCGGACGTCCGGTGCCGTGTAGGGTGTGACGAGTCCCGTACCCTCGAGATAGCGGTCGAGGTAGTGAGCGTTCTCGATCCGGCGCTCGTTGAACCCCTCGACCCGCCCGAGCTGCACAAGGCCGATGGCGGCGGCGATGTTCGTCATCCGGTAGTTGTAGCCGATGGCCGAATGGAGGTACTTCTGGCTCTGCCCGTGATTGATGAGGAGCCGGACCCGTTCGGCAAGGTGGTCGTCGTCGGTCGTGACCATGCCCCCTTCGCCGGTGGTCATGTTCTTTGTCGGGTAAAACGAAAAACAGGCGAGATCGGCGAGGCTGCCCGCCCGTTTCCCGTGGTACTCCGCACCGTGCGCCTGGGCCGCGTCCTCGATGAGGACGAGGTTGTGGTCGTCGCAGAGTGCGCGGACGGCAGCGACGTCGAACGGTTGCCCGAAGAGGTGGACCCCGACGACCGCCCGGGTGTCGGGCTGGATGAGGGCCCCGGCCGAGCCAGGGTCGATGTTGAACGTCCGTGGATCGACGTCCGCAAAGAGCGGTGTCGCCCCACACATCGAGACGCTCGACGCCGTCGCAAAGAACGTGAACGCCGGGACGACCACTGAGTCCCCCGGCCCGACGCCGGCGGCAAGGAGGGCCGCGTGGAGCGCCGCTGTTCCGGAATTGACGCCGATTGCGTGGGCGGCGCCGCAGTATTCGGCAAAAAGGGACTCGAACTCCGTGACGACCGACCCCTGGGCGAGCATCCCCGACCGCAACACATCGGCGACGGCCTCGACCTCCTCCTCCCCGACGAGCGGCCGGGCGACGGGAATCTTCACCGGCACCGCCTCGCTTCAGGGGGGAGCGGGCGGAACCGTGCCGGCGCTCCCACCGCGAGCATTCCGGGCGGGACGTCCTTTGTCACTACCGCACCGGCGGCGACGAACGCCCCCTCCCCGACGGTGACGCCGGGGAGGATGGTTGCGTTCGCACCGATAACGGCGTCGTCTCCGATCACCGGGCCCCGGAGGGATTCGTGAGGGGCGGGGGGGTAGCGGTCGTTTGTCAGCACGGCGTTCGGACCGATGAAGACCCGGTCACCGATCCGGGCCCCGGTGGGGATGTAGACCAGGCTCTGGAGCCGGACGTCGTCGCCGATCGTGCAATCGCCCTCGATCACCGCCGCCGTTCCTATTGCCACCCCGTTACCGATGGTCGTCTTTTCGCGTACCAGCACGTTATGGCCGGACTGGAACCCATCGCCAATCTTCACGTCGCAGTAGATGATGGTGCCCGACCTGAGGACTGCGTTCCTCCCGATGGTGGCGCCCGGGTAGTCTTCCTCTCCTATCCGGTCGCGGGAGGGAAACCCGATGGTCACCGGCTCGAATATCGTTGCCCCTTCGCCGAGGGCGTTCTGTCCATACTCAATCATTCAACGGTCACGCTCTTTGCCAGATTTCGCGGTTTGTCGACGTCCCGCTGCAACGCACAAGCGGTATGGTAGGCGAGCAGCTGGAGGGCGACCGATGCGGTCAGCACCTGTACCAGAAGGTGTGTGTTCGGAATAGGAATGAAGATGTCCACGATCTCGGCAAGTTCCGTATCACCGGCAACCCCGAGAGCGATAACCGGCGCTTTCCTTGCCTTCATCTCCTTGATGTTCGAGGCCATCACGCCGTAGGTTGGTCCCGGGGTGCAGACAGCGACGACCGGGGTCTCCTCCGTGAGCAGGGCAAACGGGCCATGCTTGAGTTCTCCCGCCGCATACCCCTCGGCGTGGACGTAACTGATCTCCTTCATCTTGAGGGCGCCTTCCATCGAGACCGGGTAAAACGGCCCCCTTCCTACGAAGAAGACATGCTCGGCCTTTGAACAGAGGGTGACCGCCTCCCTGACATCTTGAAGGAGGACGTCCCCGATGGCCAGGTGCGCGTGCGACAGGACGTCATCGAACGCCCCCTCGCACCGCAGGTTGACAATCTGCATCAGCGCCGCAAGCTGTGCCGTGTAGGATTTGGTTGCGGCGACGCCGATCTCGGGGCCGGCCCGCATGAGCAGGGTCTCATCAGCAATCCGGGTGACCGTGCTTCCCTGCATGTTGGTTATGGCGAGCGTGGGACAGTTGTGGGCCTTTGCTTTCTTTAACGCGGCTATCGTATCCGCCGTCTCCCCCGACTGCGAGACCGCGATCACGAGGCCGTGGAGGGGTGGGGTGAAGTACTTGAACTCCGACCCGACCTCGACCCGTACAGGAATACTGCAGAGCGATTCGGCCAGGTATTTGAAGGCCAGGGCGGTGTGGTAGGATGTCCCGCATGCGACCAGAGTGATCTCGTCTGCCTCCCTGACCATCTGCTGCACGCCATCGTTGATACCTGCTCTGATGGTCTCGTAGAATGATTGGGGCTGTTCGTAGATCTCCTTGAGCATGTAGTGGGCAAACCCGCCTTTCCGGGTATCCTCGACGCACCAGGCGATCAGCTCGATCGGGCGCTCCACTGTCTGGCCGCCGTGGTAAATAGTGAGGCGATCGGGCGTCAGGTCGGCGACGTCACCGTCTTCGAGGAAGATCACACGTTCGGTGTACTCGAGAAGCGGCGTCATATCCGAGGCGGCAAAGACTTCTGCATCCCCGACGCCGAGGACGAGCGGGCTCGCGTCGCGGGCGGCGACGATCCGATGGGTATCCTCCGCGATCGCGAGGACGGCGTATGAGCCTTCGAGCAGAGGAAGGGTGGCGTTGACCGCTGCGAGGAGATCCCCGCTATAATGCTCCTCGATGAGGTGGGCGATCACCTCGGTGTCGGTCTCCGACCGGAACGTATGGCCGCGCCCCTCGAGCTGCCGTTTCAATTCGCTGTAGTTCTCGATGACCCCGTTATGCACCACGGCAATTTTGCCGTTGCAGTCGATATGCGGGTGGGCGTTGATGTCATTGGGTTCGCCATGCGTAGCCCACCGGGTATGCCCGATCCCGGTACACCCGCACAAATCAGTCGCGCCAGCCTCACCGTCCGAGATACGGCCTGCCTTCTTATAGATCTCGATCGCACTTCCAACCGTTGCGATGCCGAATGAGTCGTAGCCACGGTATTCGAGCCGTTTCAAGCCCTGGATGAGGACCGGCGTTGCGTCACGCCTCCCGATATAGCCGACGATTCCGCACATCTACATCACCCGGGTGCCGTCTTCGATGAGGCCGACCACTGTCTTCCCCTCCTCAATAGTAACACTGTTACCTGCTATACAATTTTTAAATGTTGTGAATGGTGCCGCACGGACCCCGTCACCGAGGACTGCACCGAATTCCTCCTTGTGGATGCGGCCACCGACCTCGATGAAACTCGCGGAGGGGTAGGTGGTGGTATGGTCGGCAAGGATGCAGCCCTGGCCGAAGACCGCCGAGACGATCCTCGAGTGGGATCCGATCGTGACGTCGTTCATGATGAGCGAGTCGGCAACATAGGTGAACGGCTCGAACACCACGCGGTCACCGATGCTCGTATTGGGCATGATCATGCAACCCGGGCCGATGTTGCAGTTGCTCCCGATGGTGACGGGGCCGTAGATTACGGTATTCGGGCCGACGGTCGTCCCCGTGCCGATGCGTACGGTACCCCGGCGGATGACGGATGCGTCGACCGTGCCTCCGATCCCGGGTGTGATCCCCCGGAGCATCCGGCTGTTCAGTTTCAGGAGGTCCCAGGAGTAAACAGCATCCTGCCAATCATCTGCCGGGATGGCCCGTATCCGGCGGCCCGACGCGATCATGGCGGCGAGAGCATCGGGGATCTCGTTCGTCTGGAGGTAGGAGAAGACGTCGGGTTTGAATGAGTATATCCCGGTCGATACCGTGAACGTCGGGGCGTCTTCGGGTTTTTCGAGGATCTCGCGGATGAGGCCGTTCCGGATCACGACGACTCCGAAGTTCGAGGGGTTCGGATGCTCGGCCACGAGCATGGCGTTCTGCTCCTTCTTGATCCGGGCGATCGATTCCGCGTTGACGTAGTTGTCACCGGGAAGAACGAGGAAATCTTCCGTGATCTCTGATTCGGCCGCCCGGAGAGCATCCGCGGTCCCGAGCTGCCGTTCCTGCACGGCGACCTGGATCGGGGCATCGAGTTTGTTGAGGTATCGAATGACGTCTTCCTTGCGGTATCCGACTACCACCACAATGTCGCGGATCCCGTTCTCCAGCAGGGCATCGATGACGTACTCGATGATCGGCTGGTTTGCGACCGGGATCATGGCTTTGGGCTTGCTCCGGGTGAGCGGCCGCAGACGGCTCCCCTCTCCAGCTGCTAAAATGACTGCCTGCATCATATCACCTGATGATAGAACCGTCGTCGATGCACCCTTCCACGAGGGAGTGGGGAGCAATCCTCGCGTTGCTACCGACGATGCTTCCAACATTCACCGAACAGTTGATCCCGAAGAGGACGTCGTCGCCGATGATGGCGCCGAACTTCCTCCGTCCCGTGGTCTTTCCGCAGACCTTCACCGCTCCGTTGTCGTGCCTGAGGTTTGCAACCTTGGTGCCTGCCCCGAAGTTGCACCCGCTCCCGATGATGCTATCACCCACATAGTTGAAGTGCGGGATCTTCGTCCCCGACATAACGATGGAGTTCTTGATCTCGGTCGCGTGCCCGATGTGGCAGTTGTCCCCGATGGCGGTGGAGCCCCGAATGTAGGCGTGGGGGCCGATGGTGCAGTTCTCGCCGATGATGCAAGAACCTTCGATGTAGGTCCCGGATCGGATCACGGTCCCTTTCCCGATGCTGACCGTCTCCGGGACGGTGCATCCGTCCTCGATAGCGCCGTGCCGTTCGTGGGAGAGCGAAGAGATGAGCGCCTCGTTTGCGTCGAGAAGATCCCACGGCTGTCCGACGTCGAGCCAGTATTCCAGCGGGTGTGCCCTGAGCGTTCCCTCCCCGATGTAGGAGTCGAGGGCATCGGTCAGTTCGAACTCGCCCCGCCCCGATATCTTGAGCCCCGAGAGGAGATCAAAGATGTCGGGCTCGAAGAGGTAGGCGCCTGCATTGATCAGGTTGCTTTTTGGATCTTCAGACTTCTCCTCAAGGCCGGTGATGCGGTTCCCCTCCACGGTCACCACACCATAGTCCTGTGGGTGGTCCGTCTCGTGTATGCCCATGCAGGGGGCGTCCATCCGGCAAAACTCCTGGATGTCATCTCTTTTAAGGACCATATCCCCGTTTAGGAGGAGGAACCGGCCGTTGACCATTCCTGCCGTCGCCCGCAGGGCGTCTGCCGTGCCGAGCTGGTGGCGCTGGGTCACGTAGGTGACATTCACTCCAAGGCTGCTCCCGTCACCGAAGTGGTTCCGGATCTCGCGTTCGAAGTAGCCGACGACAAAGATGAAGTCGTTGATTCCCGCATCGCGGGCCGCGAGAACCAGGTGTTCCATCATCGGGCGGTTCGCGATCGGAAGCATCACTTTCGGACGGCGGGCGGTCAGGGGCCGCATTCGTTTCCCCTCTCCTGCTGCCAGTACGACACACTGCATACATTCACTCCAGAATACGTTTCGCTTGTTCAAGGGCGACGTGCCCCAGGCCGAGCATCTCTTTTGCCTTTGCGGGCGTTCTTCCTTCGGCCGTGATCCGGACCTTTGGTTCGGTGCCGCTTGCCCGGATCAGGTACCAGCCGTCTTCATCCTCGAACCGGACCCCGTGGGTCGGCTCGTCTGCCCCCATCGCCGCCATGACCTCCCGCGGCGAGCCGATGCGATACGACTCCCGGAGGAGGGTATACCGGGGCATCCGGTCGAGTTCTTCTGCAATCGACCACTCCGAGGCGATCTCGCAGAGCAGGGCCGCGGCGTAGATCCCGTCCGGGCAGTAGGAGTGCTCGGGAAAGATCCAGCTCCCTGATGCCTCCCCACCGAAGTCTCCCCAGGAGAGGAGTTCTTCGGAGACGAAACTGTCGCCGACCGGCGTGCGGTGGACCTCCGCGACCTCTTCGATCGCCATGGATGCGTCGACGGTGGTGACCACCCGCTTGCGGTCGAGGTATTTCGCAAACAGCATGAGAAGGTGGTCGCCGTCGATGTAGCGGCCGCGCTCATCGAACGCCATCATCCGGTCGGCGTCCCCATCGTGGATCACCGCGCACGCGGCCTCCCGTCGCCGGACGATCTCGCCGATATAGGGGAGGTTTGCTTCAAGCGGCTCCGATGGGCGGGCAAACCTTCCTGCAACGTTGCAGTTCAGGCCAATTACGGTTGCCCCTGCTCCGGCAAGAAGATCGGGGGTGATGACGCTTCCCGCCCCGTTGCCGCAGTCCAGCACGGTCGTGATGGGCCTCTCCAGGCTGACCTGGTCGAGGATCGTCTCCCGATGTGCGTCCACTGCGTCGACAGGAAAGGTGTGTCCCTGCTCGTCCCAGTTCTTCCAGTGTGTGCCGCGGAGCCCCTCCTCGATCGCCGCCTGCTGCCGGAGGGTGAATGACGACCCGTCGGGGTTGAAGAGTTTGACCCCGTTGTAGGATTCGGGGTTGTGCGAGGCGGTGATCATGCACCCTGCGTCCACGCATCCCGTTGCGTGCGCGACTGTCGGCGTGGGCGCGATGCCGCAGGAATAAACGGTTGCACCGGCCGAGAGCATCCCGGAAACAATGCTGTGCTCAAGCAGTTCGCTGGTCATACGGGTGTCCCGGCCGACGACGATTGTTGAAGCATCGTCTGCGGTGGCTGCTCCGATACGGAGCGCGAGCTCGACGAGGCCGGGACTGAACTCCTGCCGGATTCCGGAAGAGCCGAAAAGCATACTCCTGTATAATCCTTTCTTTCCTAAAAAAAGGTATTCATCGTCCGTAGGGACACCAGTGCTCGAGATTTATAAGGCCGCTGACCCCGGCGGTCGACGGCCCGAGGAATATCATTCGTTTCTTGCCCCGGTATTCGTCGATGCAGGCGATCCCCGCATCGCTCGTCATACCGTCCCCGGCGACCAGAAAGAGGTCTGCCGCCTCCGGCGAGTCGACCACCTGATTTCCGAGGGTCCGCTCGAGCACCGGCATCGGGCCGACGAGGTAGAGCCGTTTTCCGGCGACCTCACGGGAGAGCTCCGCAAGGCAGGGGGTGTAGCAGTCAGGGGTGCAGGGCCGGAGTCTCCGTGACAGGCAGAGGAACGCCGAGACGGCGTTGACGATCGCGCCTGCCGCCGCCCGCTGCTTCTGATTTGCGAGCGGCGCACCGAACATAAAGGAGACCCGGGTGTTGGCCCGGAGGGGTTCGCTTGTGACGAACTGCCCGCTCCGGCCGCCGAACTGCCCTTCCATGTAGACCCCTCTGGGATACTGACAGACGTCTCCATCGTAGTTCACACTGAGCGTCACGACCCCGTCCTCGCATCCGCTGTCCGCGAGGATTGTTTCCAATTTTCCTATTGCATCGTGCCAGAAACTCATATTAATTCCTCCCTGTCCCAGAGGATCGCCCGCGCGGGTGACCCGTCCACACCTTTGAGCCGTAACGGCAGCGCCACCATGAAATAGCTTCCCTCCGGCACGGCGGAGAGGTCGAGGAGTTCGAGGATGACCATTCCGTTCCCGAGTAACCGGCAGTGGACCGAACCGTCGCCGTTATACGTCTCGATAGATGGGGCGTCGATCCCGAGGCAGGTGATCCCGGCTTCAACGATGAGGTCTGCCGCCTCAGGGGAGAGCGCCGGGTAGCCGGGTTCAAACTCTCGCCGTCCCGAAAACCAGGTCTTCAGAAGAATTGTCCGGGCACCGTCGATGCAGCCGGCGAGATGATCGGGTTCAATGACCTCCCCTGCGTCGCTGCAGTCGAGCACCCGTGCGGGCCCCATCAGCACCGCAAGCGGGATCTCGTTGACCGTCAGTCCCCCCTTGATGTAGTGCGACGGGGCGTCAATATGCGTTCCGGTATGGCTCCCGAGGGTCATCTCGGTCACGCGGTACTGTCCGTTGTCGATCTCGCGAAACCGGGGCCGGACGTCCCCCGGATAGAGGACAGCATCCTCGGAGAGGTCCCGGGTGATGTCGTAGACCGTCACGGGGACACCTCTCCCTGCCATCCGAACTGCCCGATCAGCGGCACGAAACAGACGCCGCCGAGCGGGATCGTCTCCACCCTGCCTTCGCGTTTGACGAGTTTGACGAGATCCTGGCATTCCCGCGGCCCGACGGGAGCGACCAGCCGTCCTCCCTTGCCAAGCTGGTCGATCAGGGGTTGGGGGATCTCGGGTGTTGCCGCCGTGACGACGATGGCGTCGTAGGGTGCCTCCGGCGGATACCCTTCCGTGCCGTCGCCGACGACCACCTCAACGCCGGTGACCCCCGCCCGCGCGAGGTTCTCCCGCGCCCGGTCGGCGAGGTGGGCGAGGCGTTCGACGGAGACGACCTTCGCGGCGAGTTCGGCAAGGAGCGCCGCCTGGTAGCCGCTGCCGGTCCCGATCTCGAGGACACGGTCGTGGGAGCGGATCTCCAGTTGTTCGGTCATGACGGCGACGATGTAGGGCTGGGAGATGGTCTGCCCCTCGCCGATGGGGAGCGGCCGGTCGTCGTAAGCCGCACGTTCGAGGTTTTTGGGCACGAAGAGGTGGCGGGGGATCTTTCGCATCGCGGCGAGCACTCTTTTGTCTCCGATTCCCCGGGCCCGGATCTGGAACTCCACCATCTCTTCGCGTTCCCTCTTGCAGGGATCGGTCTCCATCCTCCCGTCTCCCGAATCAGAAGCCTGATTCTGCTTTATCGATCGCGGCATCGATCTGCTCCTGCAGGACTGCAGGCAGACCGCTGATCTTCACATCCAGAAACCCGCGTATAATGGTTGCGGTGGCCTCTTCCTCGGAGAGACCCCGGGCCATGAGGTACTCGATCTCGTGCCGGGCGATCTTACCGACCGCGGCTTCGTGGGAGAGTTCGGTGCCGGTCAGCGTCCCCTCGATCTCGGGGATGGCGTGAACGATGCCGTCTTTTAAGATCAGGCCCTTGCACTCGATATGGCCGCGGGTGTTGTCTTTCTCGCCGAGGATGTGGCCGCGGGAGATGACCTTGCCGCCGGTGGTGATCGCCCGGGTGATCAGTTCGGCGCTCGCGTTCTCGGCGCCGAGGATGGCGCGGGAACCCAGATCGAGGGTCGAGCCCGGTGTCGCGACGACGATGCTCGAGAACCGGGCCACGGCGTTCTTCCCGACCAGGCGGGCCGTTGGGTACATCTCGATACGGTTGACCGGCTGCATGCAGACGTAGTTCGAGAGGAAGGTTCCGTCCTCTTCGACGACGGTGGCGCTCCGCGGGAAGACGCTGATGCCGGGGTTCCAGTTGTGGATCATCGTGGACGTGACCTTGGCGCCTTTGCCGACGTAGATCTCGGTCACTCCGATATGCGCTCCGTGCTCCTTCTGCCAGGAACTCGCACAGCCGGAGATGATGTTGATCTCGGATCCCTCCCTCGCGATGAAGATGTTGTGGACGTGCTGCACCGGCTCTTCGCGCAGAAAGAGGCAGGCCTGGAGGGGCATCTCGACCTTCACGCCTTCATGAGCGATGACGACGAGGCCCTGCGGGTTCTCCTGCTTCGCCAGGTACTGTGTATATTTGTCCTTTTCGCGCGATACGGCGTTCCAGTAGTAGTCTTTCACCCAGTCGTACTTCTCGAGGGCGGCCTTGATGGGGATCATCTCGATCCCTTCGGCACCGCAGGTGGTCTGGATCACATCCTGGTCGATCTGGAAGAAACTCCCGCACCGATTCTGCATTCCGACTTCAAGGCCGGTCAGAGCGAGACGTTCCCGGTCCTCCTGCGAGAGCTGTTCGATATCGCCTACATCTGTTTGCAACGCATACACTCTCCGTATCCTTTCTCTTTGACCACGCGCAGGATCTCGCGGGGGTTCCCGTGGCACCGGATCCGGCCGTCGATCAGCACGTGCCCCTGGTCGGCCTCGAGGTAATCGAGAATGTAGCCGGTGTGGGTGATAATGAGGCCGCTCCGGCGCCGGTTGACGATATGGACATCTTTCTCGAGCAGGCCTGCGATCTCTTTGCCCATCAGGCTCATGTTCTCGAGGTCCACACCACTCTCTGGCTCGTCCAGCATGAGGAAATCGGGCTGCTGGACCTTCAGTTGCAGGACCTCGCTCCGCTTGATCTCGCCGCCGGAGAACCCGACGTTGGTATCGCGGGCGAGGAAATGCTCCATATTGACCGTCTGCGCGAGCGCCTCGATTGCGTCTTCGCCCAGATGGGATGTGGCGGCGAGGAGCTTTTCGAGTTTCAGCCCCGATATCGCGGGCGGGTGTTGAAACATCATGCCTATCCCGAGATGGGCGCGCTCGTGGACCGGCATCCCGGTGATATCCGTTCCCTTAAAAACGATGGATCCGGACGTGATCGTGTAGCCGCCGAACCCCATGATGGCTTTGAGCAGCGTGCTCTTCCCCGAGCCGTTCGGCCCCATCAGGATATGGGTCTCCCCCTGCCCGATATGGAGGTTGATGTCGTGGAGCTTCTCGGTGCCATCCACGCTCACGTGTAAATCACTGATATCCAGCATACGGCACTTCGTTCCATGTATTTGTCAAGGGAATACATTAACGCTTGCCAACGGAGCAATTACCTTTTCGATTGATGTAGGTCCTGATCGCGGCGATAACCGGTAAACTCCTGCATAACGGGCGCGAAGCTTCTGGCGGATTCCCGGCTCTTCACTTTCACCCCGCACGCGGCCTACAGTTAAGTAGTGCCTTCACTCCGTTTTTTTACATGGAAAGATCTACATTCACCACGTTTGCCTGCCTTGCCGAGCGGGCCGCCCGGTATCCGACTGTTGTTCGGCGCAGCCAGATGCGTAAGGCAACATACTTCGCCTCCAGCGCCCCGGCGAACCACCCCTTCTTTGAGGCGGAGAGCCACGCGTAATCCCCCTTCCGGGGATCCCTGCCCCTCCGTCACCCCGCGAGGTATGCCCGGGCACGGAGGTACGATCCGGACCGGTCGTGCGCGTGGGTGATGAGGTGGTTATGGAGGTCTACGGCAGCCTCGGACTCAGCGAGCAGGGTGTTGTAGGCGTCTATCGCGTCGTTATATTCCCGGGCCCTCTGGTTGTATTCCGTGACGAGACGGTTGCACTCCCGGATCTCCCCCGACCGGGAGAGGGCCGCTATCCTCACATCGAGAGCTTCCAGGGACACTCTCTCCTCTTCGAGCTCCCGGGTACGAGCCGTGAGTTCCACCTCGAACTCCTCAAGGTGGTTGCGGGATGCCGAGAGGGCGTGTTCGATCGTTTCGACCTCGCCGCACGCCGTGTAGGACCTGTTCCCGTACCCGGCCGGGATCACCAGGGGATCGGAGGAGAGGAGCGTCCCGTCCGCGAGTTCCGCGGGCGGAATCCCCACGTAACTGGTGTTCGTGGCCTCGATGTAGGCGTACGGCGTGTTGCGGTAGCGGCACCCGGCGCTCTTCACCCCGACGGCCATGTGCCCTTCCTCCCCGAAGTAGAGGAGCGCGACCCCGTAGCCTTCTCGTGCGAGGAGCCCGGCAAGGAGGAGGCTTTTGTCGTCGCAGTCCCCTTCTGCGTCCACATAGGTCTCGATGGGGAACTTCGGCTCCGCGACCGAGGCGTCGGTCCGGTACGGGATGGACTGCACGAATGCGGCGATCAGTTCCAGGTAGTGGTCGTCGCCGAGGGCTTCCCGGTCACGGATCTCCCGGAGGGCCGCGAGCAAGTCCGCGTAAAGGGGTTCCTGATGAGGATCGTTGATGAACGCCAGGTAGTAGATCGGAATCCACTCCTCTTCAGAGAGGTCCTCTGAGAGGTAGAGTTGCCGATCCGCTGCTTTCGCACCGGCGTAGACCGCCGGGTCTGGACTGACCCGGATCGTCTCCTCCCCGTCCTCGAACGGGAAGGTGTAGACCGGCGCCTGGTCGAGGGCAGCCCCCTCGACCGGCACGATCGCCGGCGGGACGACCGGAGGATGGAGAAGACCACCCAGGCACCCGGCGCCGAGTGCCATGGCGACGAGGACGAGCGCGGTGAGGATCCGTTTCCACATGGTATCAGATGTAATCCGGGAGGTCGGCGAGCGAATCGATGACAAGGTCCGGTGTGATGCCTGAAGCGCGAACCGTCTCCTCCCGGTACTTGCCGGTCCTGACCAGGATGCCCTTCATCCCGGAGGCCCGGGCGCCGCCGATATCGGTGACGATGTCGTCGCCGATCATCGCCGCCTCCCCCGGGTCCGCCCCGATCTCCCGGAGCGCACGGCGGAAGAAAGCCGGGGAGGGTTTCCCGATCACCTCCGCCTCCTTTCCGGCGGCGTACTCGAGCGCGGCCACGAAGGGGCCGGCCGAGAGCATCAGCCCGTCCGCCCCCATCCAGTACCGGTCTTTTTCGAGCGCGACGAGGTCTGCGCCGCCCACGAGAAGGCGGAACGCCCGGTTCATCGAGGCGTAGGTCAGATCGTCGCCCGCGTCGGCGACCACGACCGCGTCGGCATTCTCCTCCACGGGCACGATACCGGCCTCCTCGAAGTCTCTCCGGGCGTTCGGGGTGGTGAGGAGGAAGCACCGGGTCCGGCCACCTTCCCGCAGGTGTGCGGCGGCGGCGACCGGGGCGGTGATGATCCAGGGTTCCGGGACGGCATAGCCGAGGGCCTGCAGGCGGCCGGCGACCGAATGGCGGGAGCGGCGGGTGGTGTTGGAGACGAACCGGTAGGGTATTCCCCGCCGGTCGAGTTCCCGGAGCGTCCGGCCCGCTCCAGCGACAGCTCGGTCGCCGACGTAGAGGACGCCGTCGATATCGATCAGGGCTGCTCCGATCTTCATGTCGTTCCTTTTGTTGTCTGCAGGAGTATTTATGCGGTGCCCGGGAGGAGCGGCACATTCGTGAGAACCTTGATGGGGTTACAGGTGTATCCGCCTTCGATCCGGAGAACATCACAAGGAGGAGAAAGAGGATATGGATACGTTCGAACGGATACCGGTGGACGTACGCTGGAAACTTGCCGCCCGGGAAGTCTCCACACTGCCGCTTGCCTATCGGAGAGCCATCAGGGACGGTGCCGACGACCAGCTCTACAACGAGGTCGAGCGGGCGGTATGGCGGGAGCAGGGGAGGGAAGCGGGCGTCATCGCCCGTGCCTTCGGGATGCCGCTCGGAAACGCCCGGGAGGTTGCGGAAGCGTTTGCGGCGGCAACAGGGGTGCTCTTTGGGCCCGAGTACCGGTACGAGGTCAAGGAATCAGCGCCGGACGAGGCGCTCCTGACCGTCCGGAAGTGTGCGATGGTCGCGCGGGCGAAAGAACAGGGCGAAAACCCACTTGCCGTCTGCAACGCCTGTCACGGTTACACAGGCGCCGCGATACCGGGTTTGAACCCGGACTACGCTCTGAAATACCTGAGCGCCATCTGTGCCGGCGACGATGTGTGCTCGATCGTGGTGAGGCCCGCACAGAAGAAGTAACGCAGGAGGGAAAGGTCCCCCGTTCACTTTCACTACGCGGGGATCAGGTTGAATTCCGCCAGAGTCCAACCCTCTGCCGACAGAATGGCTTACCCATTCGATCGGGCAGGGAGGCTGTGGCGGGCCCGGGCTGACCGGGCCGGGGAGCATAACGCCTTCGGGGGGAACGAGAGGTTCGCCCCGGGGCGGTGGTCCCCGCTCGCCCCCTTCCCGGACTACGATAGGGCCCGGAGGCTCCGGGACGACCTCATTGCCGGTTACCGGGGCCGGGCGTTCGAGGACGTCTTTTGCGGCCGGGAGGTTGCGTGTGGCGGGGGGAGATGTTACCGTCTTGAGTCCCGGAGCGCCATGGACCTTGATGACCGTGACCCGGATCGGGCGGTGGCGGCCATCCTCGGCGACCTCACCCTGGTCCGCGGCATCGGTGAGGTGACGGAGCGGAAGCTGAAAAGGTGGGGTTACCGGACGGTCGCCGACCTTGTCCGGCACCCGCTCTACCGCCGGGAGGCTGCCCGGCTCCTGGACTCGGTTGCGGAGGGGGACGTCTGCAACCTTCTGGAGCGGATTGGGCGACGCCGGCGAAGTGATCCACTCCTCCTCGAGGTCAGCCGGTTCCACGCTCCCGCGGATTTCATCTTCCTCGATATCGAGACCCTGGGGCTCTTCTCCCGGCCGATCATCCTCATCGGCCTCGCCCGGGTTCGGGGCGGGTCAATCGTCGTCCACCAGTACCTGCTCCGGTCCGTCGACGAGGAGGAAGCGGCGCTCACCGCCGTCCTCCCCGATCTGGAAGCGGTGGGCACGGCCCTCGTCACCTTCAACGGCCGGGCGTTCGACCTCCCCTATATCCGGGAGCGGCTTGCCTACTACGGTATCCCGGCAGAGCTCGGCATGCCTCACTTCGACGTCCTCCACTTCGCACGCCGCCGCTGGAGGGGCTCGTTCGCCACCTGCCGGCTCGGCACGCTCGAGAGGGAGGTCCTCGGCGTCGGGCGGGCGGATGACGTTCCGGGCCGGATGGTGCCGGAGTTTTACGATACCTACCAGCGGACGGGAAATCCCGGCCCGCTCGTCCCGGTGGTGGAGCATAACCGCCAGGACCTCATCTCGCTCGCCCGGCTCTTTGCCATACTCCGGGGGGATGGCAATGGCGGTGCGTGACTTTCTCGACCTGCTCGCGACCGATCCCCGGTTTCGGGAGAGTGTCGTGCATATCGAGACCACGTCCCGCCGGGAAGCCCGGTATGGAGACCTCTCCCGTCCCCTTCCAAAAGAACTTCAGTCCTACTGCGATGGGAAGGGACTCCGGCTCTACACTCACCAGTGTGCGGCGATCGAACACCTGCGCACCGGAGAGAACATCATCATCACCACCCCGACCGCGAGCGGAAAGACGCTCGCGTTCCTGCTCCCGGTCTTCGAGCATCTCGCCGCCGACCCCGGCGCAACCGCGCTCTTCCTCTACCCGACAAAAGCGCTCGCGAACGATCAGGTGAAGGTGGTCCGGGAATTGGAGCGGGAGTCCGGGATCCGGGTGGACGCCGCCATCTACGACGGCGACACGCCCGCCGGGAGGCGGCCGGCGATCCGGGAGCGTTCACGGGTCATCCTCTCGAACCCGCACGAACTCCACCAGGTCCTCGCCTGGCACATGAAGTGGAGCCGATTTTTCCGGAACCTGCGGTTTGTGGTGATCGACGAGGCCCACCGTTATCGCGGGGTTGCCGGATCGCACATGGCGATGCTCCTCCGCCGCCTTGCCCGCATCGCCGACCACTACGGTGCCCGTCCGCAGTTCGTCCTCTCCTCGGCCACCCTTGCAAACCCCGGGGAGTTCGCCGCCCGCCTGACCGGGGAGGAGGCGATCGCTATCGGGGAGGACGGGTCGCCGGCGGGTGCAAAGACGTTCGTCCTCTACAACCCCTCTACCGCCGGCGGCGGGCGGTCCGCCCATTCGGCGACGAAAGACCTCCTCCTTGCGTCGGTGGAAAGCGGATGCCGGACGCTCTGCTTCACCGTCTCCCGGAGACTTGCCGAACTGATCGCGATCCGCTCCGGGCCGTTCCCGGCAATAAGCGCATACCGGGCCGGCTACCTCCCCAAAGACCGGCGGGCGATCGAGGACGGTCTCAAAGACGGCAGTCTCCGCGGCGTCGTGACGACGAACGCCCTCGAACTCGGGATCGATGTCGGGTCGCTCGACGGCGTCATCATCTCCGGGTATCCCGGGACGATGATCTCGGTCCGGCAGCAGGCGGGGAGGTCCGGACGCCGCTCCGGCGAGTCGTTTGCCGTTCTCGTCGCGTTCGAGAACCCGCTCGACCAGTACTTCATGCGCCACCCGCAGGCGTTCTTCTCCCGGCCCTGCGAGCATGCCGTCGTGGACACGGGAAATCCGTATATCCTCTCGGGCCACCTCCTCTGCGCGGCGGCGGAACTCCCTGTCGACCCGGAGCGTGACGGCCGCTGGTTCGGTCCGGATCTCGCGGGGATGCTTGCGGCATTCGAGCAGGTCCACCTGCTCCGGAAGGCCTCGAGGGGCTGGATCTACGCCGGAAAGGGACGGGCGGCGGATATGGTCAGCCTGGACGCCGTCTCCTCCGATACCTTCCGGGTGATGCACGGGGCGAGACTGCTCGAGACGATGGATCGGGGGCAGGCCTACCGGGAGGCGCACCCGGGCGCCATCCTCCTCCACCGGGGGGAGACCTACGTGGTGACCGCGATGGATCTCGACCAACATGCCATCCGGGTGGAGGAGACCGATACCGATACCTATACCCAGCCCCTCTCCACCACCGACGTGGCAGTCGTGCGGGAGATCCGGCGCCGCGATATCGGGGGCATGCAGGTCTCGTTCGGCGACATCAAGGTCACCCAAGAGGTCGTCGGGTATACAGTGCGCCATTATGGTCGGGCCGTGAGTTACCACCGGCTGGACCTCCCGCCGCTCCACCTTGAGACGAAGGCTCTCTGGTTCACCCTGCCGGACCGGGCGGTGGAGGAGGTCGTCGCAGGGGGGCGAGACCTTGCCGGCGGGCTGCACGGTGCGGAGCACGCCCTGATCGCCGTCATGCCCTATCATGTCGTCTGCGACCGCCATGACATCGGCGGACTCTCGACCTCCTTCCACGCTGCAACCGGTGCGCCGACGATATTCGTCTACGACGGCTACGAGGGCGGGATCGGGCTTGCGGAGAAGGCGTTCGCCCTCCTCCCCGCGGTTGCCGGGACGGCGCACGAACTGGTCCGCGACTGCGGGTGCACTGCGGGATGCCCCGCATGCATCTATTCGCCGAAGTGCGGGAACCAGAACCAGCCGCTTGACCGGGAGGCGGCCGTTAGCATCCTTGACGACCTTGCCGGACGGCTTTCTGTCACGGGGCGCCACCCCTCCAATCCCTGATCGATACCCTCAAGTTCTCGCCTGCCGATAACCGGCGCCAGGATGCCCCCATGAATCTCATCCTGGTCCCAATTGGGAAGGTCGATCCTGAGGAGATACGGATGCTCAAGGATCCCCTGGAGGCGGCGTTCTCCCGCGACGTCGCGATCGGGGAGGAGATCCCGCTTCCTGCAGCCGCGCGGAACGCCGCCCGCAACCAGTACGACGCGGAGATGGTGCTCGAGTTCCTCTCGCTCTCCTTGGAGCCCGCCGGCGGCAACCGGATACTGGGGATCACCAACGCCGACCTCTACTTCCCGGGAATGAACTTTGTCTTTGGGATAGCCGATCGGAGGTGCGCCCTGATCTCCCTTCATCGTCTCAGACAGTCGTTCTACAGGCTGCCGGAAGATGCGGCCCTCTTTTTGCACCGCGCCGTGGTGGAGGCGGTGCATGAGCTGGGGCACACCTTCGGGCTCGCCCACTGCGAAGACCCCCGGTGCGTAATGCGTTTCTCAAACACCATCGCTGAGACCGATCGAAAGGGCCCGGGGTTCTGTTCGGCCTGCCGTCCGCGGGTTTGTTCTGGGGCGGCCGGACGGCAGTGGCGGGCCGGGTAGAAAGGATCGATCCTTATCTCCCAAAAATGCGGAAAACAATTCCCTCTTGCTGCGCCCATCCCGAATAATCGAATCACCGGCATACAATATATTTTTGATGTAATAAAAAAGCGTTATCGGGAGAAAGGCCCAAATATTGGGCTAATGTTAAATTTGGGGGATTAATTCACGAATATCGAATCGGAACATTTTTAGTCTGCCACTCCAACCTTATGGATTGTCCCCAATATCATTTTTCTGTGACCCCCTGTTGCTCTACTGTATCGATCCGGAGCTGGCGGTTTCTTCTGCACCCGATCGTCGGCGGGCTCCCGGGGGACGCCGGTTGCGACTCCCCTGCCGTGCAGCCATCCGCCGGGACGGCACGATCACGCCAGATCCTCGTCCTCGAAGATGAAGACCTCTTCGATGGTTGAGCCGAGCGCCCTGGACACTTTATAGGCGAGTTTCAGGGAGGGGTTGTACTTCCCCTTCTCGAGGAAGACGATCGTCTCCCGCCGGACCCCGACCTGCTGCGCCAGTTCCTCCTGGGTAATCCCCGCCTTCGCCCGGAGCTCCCGGATCCGGGTCCTCACCCGGCGTCCCCCTTCCGGAGCAGGTATAGTTCCGCAACGCTCGCGCTGATCCCCGCAAGAAGGAAGAGTGCAACCAGCACCTCCCTCCCGCTCAGCCGGACCATGCCAGCAAAATCGACGAAGAGCAGGAACATCAGGGCGACAAACGAGACCTGCCAGGCGTACGAGCGTGCGAACGTGCGGATCTTGCGGAGCCGTTCGTCGTCTGGGGGGCCTTCGTCGGTCTTCATCCGCTCCATCACGGCCCCGGCGATGAGCAGCACCCCGAAGGGGATGAGGATGATGGGTATCCAGGGGTTCAGCCCGGGGAGGATCACGGCGAAGGCGGTTCCGGTGAGGATGGAGGCCCCACCGACCACTGCCTGCAACGTCGGCCTCACGCCACATCCCCCTGCCGGAAGAAGTACCACTGGAATAGCCGTGCGGAGAGCCCCATCAGCAGTATGGTCGAGAGGAGCACGGTCTCGACCGTGAGGGCGAGCAGCCCGAGGTAGTTCACCCAGAAGAGCAGAGCAAGGAAGACGATGGTGAGGAGCCAGGAGTAGGAGATGCCGTAGGCCCCGATCTTCTGCGTCCGCTCGTCTCTCTCCGGTTCGTCCCGGAACCTCCAGTGCCGGACCACGGCCACCGCGAGGATCACGAGACCGATGGTCACCAGGAGCGAGGAGATCGCCTCCGTCCCGGCTACAAGGAATGGAAGGAGTATGCCTGCAGCGCCGAGAACCACTCCCGCCGCAATCTGTATCGCGTATCGCTTCTTCATCGCGCCACCTGTTATGTATATCTAACATTGTGTTAGAAAAATATAACGTTTGCGGTGTGGGGCGCAGACGCGGCACTCCGGTCGTGGATGCCCGTCCATCCCTGGTCCCGCAATCCTCCTTTACCACCGCTCGTCGCCTCGATAGCCGCATTGCAATAGAGAATATCATAACTCCTCACGATCAGGCTGGAGGGATACTTCCTATCCCTCCGGCCGGGCGGTGGGGGTCGTCCTTCGGTCTTCGAGGTTATCTCCCCCACCCCGCCCGGCCTGCGACATACGATAACCAGATCCTGATTGCTCTGCCCACCCCGGCCACGAATCCGCCCCTCCTCCGCCAGCCGCCGCCGCGGATCCTCCGACGGAATCGCTACGATAGGACGCGCCCGGGATGCATGGTGCCGGCGGGCGACGGGAGAGCCGGGGAAAGGAGTTGTTCGCCCGGGGTTTGATATCTGCAATTTTTGGAGATTTCGCCAAAACCTTAATTTTGGTTGAGAATACCTGGATGGTGATCATCCCACGACTGTGAGCAGGATCAACTATGAACCGGTTACTGATAGTATCAAACAGGCTTCCGGTCGGTGTTTCCCGCAAGAACGGCGACCTCCACCTGCAACGGAGCGTCGGCGGTCTTGCCACGGGAGTTGGCTCTTTCTACAAGTCCTACGAGAGCCTCTGGGTCGGCTGGCCTGGCATAAACATCCGGAAGAATCAGGAAGAAGAGAAAGATCGGGTTGTCGGGGTGCTCGCAAAAGAGCAGTGCCACCCGGTCTTCCTCTCCCCGTATGACATCAAGCACTACTACGACGGGTTCTGCAACAACACCCTCTGGCCGCTCCTCCACTACTTCAACCTCCATGCAGACTACGATCCGAAGACGTGGCAGGTCTACCAGAGGGTGAACGAGAAGTTCTGCGACGCCGTGATGGAGGTGGCCCGGCCCGACGACACCATCTGGGTCCACGACTACCACCTGATGCTCCTCCCGCAGATGCTCCGGGAGCGCCTGCCGGATGCCGAGATCGGGTATTTCCACCACATCCCCTTCCCGTCGTTCGAGATCTTCCGCCACCTCCCCTGGAGGAAGGAGATCCTCTCCGGCCTCCTTGGAGCGGACCTTATCGGGTTCCATACCTACGGCTACGTCCGCCACTTCCTCTCCAGCGTCCGGCGGCTCCTCGGGTACGAGCACACCTTTGGGGAGGTCAGGACCGGCACCCGGATGGTGCGCACCGACCTCTTCCCGATGGGCATCGACTACCACCGGTTCGCCGACTCCGCAGGCAGCACCCCGGTCCAGAAGGAGATCGCGCGTATCCGTCAGGAGTACGGGAAACGAAAGATCATTCTCTCGTTCGACCGCCTGGACTACACAAAGGGGATCCCGCTCCGGCTCGAGGCGTTCGACGCGCTCCTCGAGAAGAAGCCGGATTACCAGGGGAAGGTCTCGCTTGTCCTCGTCGCGGTCCCATCCCGGACCGGCGTCGATAGCTATCAGGTGTTGAAGAAACAGATCGACGAACTCGTCGGCCGCATCAACGGGAAGTACGGGACGACCGACTGGATTCCCGTTCGCTACTTCTACAATTTCCTCCCGTTCGAGACGTTAGTGGCGTTCTACAGCGCCGCCGACGTCGCTCTGGTGACGCCGCTTCGGGACGGGATGAACCTGATGGCGAAAGAGTATGTCGCCACGAGGACCGACGGCACCGGGGTGCTCATCCTCTCTGAGATGGCGGGAGCGGCGGAGGAACTCGGCGAGGCGATTATCGTCAACCCGAACGACCAGGACGCGGTGATTGAGGCGATCGAGACTGCGGTCGCCATGCCGGAGAAGGAGCAGATCGAGCGGAACCGGGTCATGCAGAGGAGGCTGATGCGCTACGACATCGAGCGCTGGGTAGGTGACTTCTTCACGCGCCTCGGCGATGCCCGGGCAGTCCAGGCCGAACGCTCCGAGCAGATCGTCACCCCGGCCATCAGGGAGGAACTGGTCGCAGACTACGCTGCGGCGAACGATCGACTGCTTCTCCTTGACTACGATGGAACTCTGGTTCCCTTCGCTGCAAAACCGCAGAAGGCGGTTCCCGGCGACGCAACCCGGGAGGTGCTCAAGTCCCTCTCCCACACACCGGGAAACGAGGTGGTGGTGATCAGCGGCAGGGACCGGTCCACGCTGGATGCCTGGTTCGGGGAGATGGATATCGGGATCATCGCCGAGCACGGTGTCTGGGTCAGGGAGCGCTCCGGGGAGTGGCGGATGCCTGAGGCGCTCTCGGACGAGTGGAAAGAGGAGATCTACCCGCTCCTCGAACTCTACACGGACCGCACCCCCGGCGCCTTCATCGAGGAGAAGGACTACTCGCTCGTCTGGCATTATCGGAGAACCGATCCGCTGCTCGGTGCGCAGCGGGCGAAAGACCTCAAGGACGACCTCCTGCACCTGACGTCGAACCTGAACGTCGGCGTCATGGACGGGAACAAGGTCATCGAGATCAAGAACAACGTCGTCAACAAAGGAAGGGCGGCGCTGAACTGGGTCTCTCAACGTGCCTGGGACTTCATCCTCGCCATCGGCGACGACCGGACAGACGAAGATCTCTTCGAGGCGATGCCGCCCGAGGCCTACTCGATCAAGGTCGGGCTCGCCCCGAGCAGGGCCCGGTTCAATCTGGTCACCCAGCGGGACGTGCTGCCCCTGCTCCGGAGATGCATCGAACGCAATAAAGAAGGCGCTTCCGGAAAAAAAGAGGGGCCGGGGCGGGAAAAAGCCCTTATTGAGTCGACGGCTCCGGGATGACCGACCTGACCGTCAGGAAGACCGGGCCCCGGAGGTCCACCTTTTTGTTGTGGTCGGTGATGTGCCGCATCGCGTACTCCTCGATGCGCAGGTTGACGTCGGAGGGGAGTTTCGACATCTTCACCTGGACGTGAGCCTCTTCACCGCACCGCGCCGCCTCCTCGATCCGGGCGGCGGCGAGGCTCGATACCGCATCGAGGTAGGTGATGCCGGTGGAGACGCCTTCCTGCCGGACGGTCGCCCACTTCTCGATGTCCGGGACACCGAGGACCGAGCCGTCGTGGACGAAGACTTCGTTTGCGCAGGCAGGGCCGCAGAGTTTTGTGTTGGACTCGGGCTCTTCGACGATCACCACTATCTCCCTTCCCGCGATCTCGCCCTTCCACGCGGTGAACGTACAGGGTCCGGGGGCGGCGGCGTGCTCGGCGGCCGTGGCGCGAATCGCCTCCGCCATACGCTTCCCGGTCGCGGACGCCGGTTCCTCACGGAGGTGGACGGCGCCGGCGATCTCGCGGTCGGAGATCTCCTGCGGGAAGAACTGCGGGTAGGTGAGCTGGCGGACGTCGTTTGACTGGTAGGCGATCATCGCAAGCCGTTCCACCCCGAGGCCGAGGTTCATCACCGGCACGCCGATCCCGTACTCCGCGAGCGCCGAAGGCGAGTAGATGCCGAAGGTGGCCACCTCGACCCAGCCGAGGACCGGGTGACGGGCGTAGACCTCCGTCTGGGTCTCGGGCATGTAGTACTTCGACCGCTTCTCGTCGGGCTGGAACCGGAACTCCGTAAACCCGAAGGCCGAGAGGAGGGCTTCGCTGACGGCTTTCCCCTCTTCGAGGGTGACGTCCTCTCCCGCGACGATGCAGGAGGCCGAGTGGTAGGTCATCAGGCGGGTTGGGCCCTCCTCCTGCTCCCGCCGGAAACACCGGTCGATCGAGAAGAGCCGTATCGGGAGGTGACGTTTCTCCCAGAGGGAGGAGAGCGTCAGGAACCAGCCGCTCGTCATGTGGCTCCGGAGGGTGTTGCGCGACGACTCGGGGGCGAGCGCCTTAAACTCGGGGAAGACCGCATCGAGGATATGCACCACGGCGGCGTCGTCGGCCTCAAGGACGGTCGCGAGTTCGTGCGCCAGTTCGTCGCCGTCGATCGTCCCCTTCTTGTAGCCGTGGAGGGTCTCGCGGAGTTTCTCCTCGGCCCCGGACGGGAGCGCACGGCCGAGGATGGCCTCGATCTCCTCGACCTGCTTTCTCGCGATACCGACGTTCGGGCGGGGCAGCCCGCCGAGGTAGAAGACCCGGTCAAGGACGGCCATCGCCTCAGGCCCGAATTGCCGGTAGATGTCCGATTCTTCGACGATCAAGGGGTTGATCGCCTCGTCAAACCCCATCGCGAGGTAGGTCTCGCGGAGCCGTTGCACGATCTCGAAGATCGGGTGCGGTGTCGCCCGGGTATATCTCACCCGGGGATACCGGCCCGAGACCCCCGGCGGGGTCAGCACCGACGGCCCTTCGTGCCAGGCGTGCTCGAAGTCCTCTCTCGCTCTCTTTTTGAACTCTTCCACATCAAATCTCATATCTTCCGCTCCAGACAGACAACCCGGCTCACCGGGCTCTCGTCCCTGATGACATAATCGCAGTGCTCGGCGATTTTCTCGGAAAATGCTCGTATCTCACGGTGTTCGGGCATCTGCTCCCTCTGCAGTCGATTCCTACTGTACCCCAGATACATATAACCCTTTACCTCCACGAACCGGGCCCCGGAGTCCTGGTAGATCGCCGCATACCCCTCGGGAGAGAAGTCGTTGTAGCCGCGCACCACCGTGGTGCGGATGGCCGACCGGCGCTCCCGAAGTCCGGCGAGGCTCTCGTGAATCCTGTCCCAGTAGTCCTCTCTCGGCCGGCAGAGGGAGAGGTAGGTCTCCCGGTCGGGGGCGTCCAACGAGACATAGGTCTGGTAGGGCCGGCATCGGGCGAGGACGTCGGGCCGGGTGCCGTTCGAGACGAGGAACGTTGTATAACCCTCGGCGTTGAGGCCGTCGACCAGCTCCGGGAGCCGCGAGTAGCAGGTCGGCTCCCCCGAGAGGGATATCGCGACCATCGTGGGGTCGAGAGCCTCCGCGAACCGTTCCGGCGCTACGTAGGGCGAGACCTTGTAGCCCGAGAGCGCTTTTTTCTGGACGCGCCGGAGATTTTCGATGATCACGTCCGGCGGGCACTCCTCTTCCTCCACGACCTCGTGCTCGAACGACCGCCAGCAGAAGAGGCACTGCTGGTTGCACTTGAGGGTCGGGGTCATCTGGACACAGCGGTGGCTCTCGATGCCGTAGAACTGTGCCTTGTAGCACATCTCCCCGCCCCTGAGCGCCCGCTTGTTCCACATGCAGGGTTTTACGGCCGCCGAAGAGTTCGGGGTGATGAATTGATAGCCCTGTTTTTTGAGGGCTTTACATGCTTCTGAGTGCATCGATCCCGAGAGTCTCTAAGGACTCCTGTAAGGTGTTCCTGACCGCGTCTACGAGCGCGAGGCGGCTGTTCCGGGTCTCCCCCTCGCTCTTCAAGACCGGGTCGTAGTGGTAGAAGGCATTGAAGAGGTCGGCGAGCTCGCGGGCGTAGGAGGCGAGCAGGTGCGGGCGGAGTTCCTCAACGGTCTGCTCGACAACGGCCGGGAACCGGGCGAGGTGCCGGGCGAGCGCGACCTCGTGGTCGGTCTCGTAGTGGTAGGCCCGCTCGAACTCCCCGGCCTTCTCGAGAATGCTGCAGGCGCGGGCGTGGGCGTACTGGATGTAGGGGCCGCTCTGGCGCTCGAAGTCCAGCGCCTCCTTCCAGTTAAAGACCGTGCTCTTCTCGGGGGAGACCTTCACGATGTCGTAGCGGATGGCGGCGATGGCGACCGACTTTGCGATAGCGGCCCGCTCCCCTTCGGGGAGTTCGGGACGGCGGGTGGTCACTTCCTCGAACGCCTTCGCGGCCACTTCCTCGATGAGCTCGTCCGCCGAGACGAACTTGCCCGCCCGGGTGCTCATGGCGCCCTCTGGAAGGGAGACGAATTCGAAGAAGACGATCTCGGGCGGTTTTTCGCCGAGCAGCTCAAGGGTGGCCCGGAGCTGGGCGCCGATCAGTTTGTGGTCCGCCCCGAGGACGTCGATCATCCGGTCGTAGTTGCGTGCCTTCCAGGTGTGGTAGGCGAGGTCGCGGGTGCTGTAGACCGAGGTGCCGTCGCTGCGTCGGAGGATGTACTTCTTCTCGAACCCCTGCTTGGAAAGGTCGACCCAGAGCGTCTCGTCCTCGTGGGCCTGCGGCAGGCGCCGGACCTGCTCAACGATCCGGTCAACGTCGCCGATCCGGACGAAGTCGCTCTCCCAGACGAACCTGTCGTGGTGGGCGTTCAGGGCCGCGAGGGTCGCCTTGATCCCCTCCGCGCAGAGGGAGACGGCTTTACGGAACTTCGCGACGGTTTCGGCGTCGCCGCGTTCCACCTTCTGCATGAGATGGTCGATCTCTTCGGTGATCCCGGGGTTCTTCTCGATCTCCCGGTTCGCCGCGACGTAGACCCGGGCGACGTAATGGTCTTCCTTCTCGCCTTCCTCCCGGGCGATATCGAGATGGTCGAACCCCCACGAGACGATGGCGATCTGGCGGCCCATGTCATTGAGATAATACTGCACCTCGAGTGGGTGGCCGGCCTTCCGGAACGTCCGGGCGAGGGTGTCGCCGATGACGGTGTTCCTGATGTGGCCGACATGGAGCGGGCCGTTCGGGTTCGCGCTCGTGTGTTCGAGCACGACCCGGCCGGAACGGCGGGAGACTCTCCCGTAACCGGGCTCGATGGCTTCCCGCACCGCCTCCGAAAGAAGCGTCGGCCCGAACCGGAAGTTGACGTAGGGGCCGACCGCTTCGACCCGGACGTCGCCGAGGTCGGGGTTTGCCGAGAGTTTCTCTGCGATGCCCACGGCGATCTTCTGGGGTGCTTGCTTCTCCTTTTTTGCACGTTTAAACGCTACGGTCGAGGCGAGATCGGCGTGATCCCCGCCTGTCGTGAGGAGGACGTCCTCTTCACCGGTGCATGCCCGGAGCATGCGCTCAATCTGGTGATACTTCTTCTGAAACATCAGTATCCTGTCCTGTAACGCAGGATTGCAGCGATCCCGCCGAATGCGTTGTGGAGCATCGAACCTTCTTCGAAATCGTCCGAGATGATCCTGACCGCCGTGCTGCTCTGGTCTGCGAGCGTTGTCAGTTCGTCGATGATATCACTCTCTTCCTCGATATAGAGCGACCCGCCGTCGTTTGGGCAGGTGCCGAAGTCGAGGTCCTTGATATGTTTCCCCGGCTCGATGCTGACCGTCCGCTCCTCGGTGTAGTCGCTGTTCTGGCAGGCAAGTTTCAACCGGGCTCTCCGGAGTTTGTCGGAGAGCAGAAGGGTGTCGACGGCACCGAGTTCCAGGTTCTTCCTGACGCTTTCTTCACCGTAGGCGGCAGCTCCGTCGTCTTTGACCAGTTCCTGGAGGAACCGGTTCATTATGTTCTTTTCCTTGATGATATCGAGGCCTTTCAAGGCGTCCGACGCGTTCTCGACGAGTTCGGCAAGCCCGGACTCGTTCGTGTAGGAGACGTCGAAGAGCCCGATGATCCGTTTCTGCAGCTCGTGGTGGAGGTAGCCGCCGGCCTCGAACTCCTCCTTCGTGGGGGTTGGGCCGCCGATCAGCACGCCCTTGAACCGCTCGAAGAAGTCCTTCTCAGCGAGGAAGATATCGTTCGCGAGATCGCCGATCTTCTTGTAGAACTCGTTGATGGCGATCAGCCGGAGCCGCTGGAAACGGACGCTTGACTGACCTCCTTTTCGTTGTTTGCCGGGGACAGTCGAGGTGACGCCGCGGATTGGCTCGATCCGGTTGCCGCGGAGAAATCCGACGTAGGCCTCCCGCCGGTCGAGGACAATCAGGCCGTAGATCTCCTTCTCGCCGAGCATCTGCTCCAGCGGTTCGAGTTCGAACGAAGAACTGCACCGGTACATATAGGTATTGAGCGCCTCAGGCGGCTCGATGATCTCGCACTCGAGGTTGGTGCGGTCGCCGCCGGTGTTGATCGTGCCGCAGAAGATCGCCATGCCGTGCTCCGGCGGGCGCTTATAGTATTTCAGGCGGGAGAGGATGGAGGATATGGCACTCTGGACGTTTGTCCGGGTCTGTTTGCTTTTGATGTTTGCACACTGGCCGAACTCGTCGCGGAGCTGGGCGGTCACGTCATATATCTGCTTATCCGGAGGTATATAGAGTGTGATCAGCTCGGTACCGCTTCCCTCCTTCTCCGCAAGCCTCTCAAGCATCTTTTTAAATTCGTAGCGCTTTCGCGGGGTATCCATCTCTTGCGTTTCTTCCATCGGAGTTCACCAAGCTAACTGAAGTTTTGTTCGCTTATCGGAGCTACTATATGTTTCCCGGGGGAGGGCATAAATCTGCGCACATACGCCAATCCCCTCCCGCCGCCTCATTGCAGGCACCGGCAGGCGAGGCAGATCGTTTTTGCATCGACGATCCTTCCGTCCGCAATCATGGCCTGAAGATCCCTGACCGGGACGCGGACGACTTCAATCACCTCGTCATCGTCCATTCCGTAGTCGGAGCAGGGGGAGAGGCCCTCGGCGAGATAAAGCCAGATCCGCTCGTCGGTGTACCCGGGAGAGGGATAGATCCAGCCTTTCGGGACGAAGGTCTCCGCCTTCATCCCGGTCTCCTCGATCAGTTCCCGGTAGGCGGTCTCGTGCGGCTCCTCGCCCTCATCGATGGTGCCCGCCGGCGCCTCGAAGATGTAGCCGTCGATGGCGAACCGGTACTGCTGGATGAGGTAGCAGTCCTCCCCGTCGAGGGGGAGAATGGCGACCGCTCCACCGGGGTGGACGACCACCCGCTCCTTCGTCTTACCGTTCGGGAGGGTAACCTCCTTCTTTTCGATGCTGAGCCGTTTACCCCTGTAAATCTCCATAATTATCCCTCGTATACGATTGGATCCTCGATCCCGAGTTCATGGAACGCCTCCCTCCTGTAGTGGCAGGAGGAGCAGATTCCGCATGCGCGGTGGTTGTTCAGGTAGCAGGACCAGGTCTGTTCGTAGGGGACACCGAGGCTGAGGCCCTTTTGGATGATATCCACTTTTGTCATCCGGACAAACGGCGTCATCAGGGTGATCCGCGGGTCCGCCGCCGTGCCGAGGTCGACCACCCGCTGGAACGCCTCGATGAACTCCGGCCGGCAATCGGGATACCCCGGGTAGTCCCCGGTCTGGACACCGATGAAGATCGCGTCCGCTCGCCGGGCCTCTGCGAGGCTGGTCGCGATGGTGAGGAGGTTTGCGTTCCTGAACGGGACGTACGTGCTCGGGACGCCCTCCTCCTCGCCGGCGTACTTCTCGACTGCGATTGAGGTGTCCGTCAGGCTCGATGCCCCGATCTTCGTGAAGTGCTCGAGGCTGATCTCGACGAACTCCTGCACGTCGAGCAGGCGGGCAATCTTTTGTGCACATTCCCGCTCCTTTGCCTCCGTCCGCTGCCCGTAGGTGAAGTGGAGCGCGATGATATCGTAGCCCATATCCTTTGCGACGTAGGCGAGCGTGGTGGAGTCCATGCCGCCCGAGAGAAGGCATACTGCTTTCATCACTTTACCCCCAGGATCTTGTGCAGTTGCAGCTGAAACCTCACCGGGAGGTTCTCTTTCACGATGTAGTCCGCGATGGTGCGGTAATCAGACCCCTCCACCGGCGAGACGAAGACCTCGCCGCGGATATCGTAGCGGCTCATCACCGCCCGGGCATAGAGGAGGTCGTTTTCGTCTGCCACCACGAACTTGACGCAGTCGCGGGGAGTGATGAAGGGGAGAAGCGATAGATCGCTTTTTTCGCCCGACGAGGGGCACTTGACGTCCATGCAGATGGAGGCATAGGCCTGCATCTCGCGGAAGTCGCGTGTACCGTTCGTCTCGATCTCGACGGTATACCCATGCAGGCTGAACTTCTTGAGGAGTTTGAGCACCTCCTCGGGCTGCAGGAGCGGTTCCCCGCCGGTGATGCAGATGTGCTTTCCGTTCTGCAGCCAGACCCGGTCGAGGACTTCCGTGATACTCATCTCCTGCCCACCTTCCCGCGCGTAGGTGGTGTCGCACCAGGCGCACCGGAGGTTGCACCCGGCGAGCCGGATGAACGTGCAGGGCCGCCCCTGGTTATTTCCCTCCCCCTGGAGGCTCCGGAAGATCTCACTGACGATCATAGGTGCGCTCTGCGTAACAGGTCGTCGACTCCCAGACCCGGATCTTTACGACACGCGCGTTGTGCCCATGCCGCCCGGCCTCGGTGTTGATCATCTCCGCTATCAGCCCTGCGAGGTTCTCACTTGTCGGGTCGCCGGAGGTGGTGACGACCGGGTGGAACGCCTCGATGCATGCTGCCATGGGGTCGTCGGCGTTGAGGATCACCTGGTGGTCGAACCGTCCGACGACTTCCTTGATGCAGTTGTAGTCGAGGACGATCCCGGTGCGCTCATCAGCTGTCCCCTCGATCCAGACTTCTACCCGCCACTGGTGGCCATGCAGCCGGAAACACTTCCCCTTATAGTGAATCAGGCGGTGCGTCGCCTCGAAAAAAACTTCCTTGTATATCCGGGTATTCATCAATGAAGGTTGCCCGCCAGGATATAATATATATCAGCTCCCGATCTAATACCTAGGGCAGAAGATCGGCGTGCAAGCGGGTTCCACAATATATAAATCCGTAACGCGCGTTGTTTTATAGCACACCAGGAGTTGCTCCTATCCACAAATTTAACTAATTCGAGGGTATTCGATGGGAAATGGAAAATTTGCAGCCCGAAAACTGAAGCGCGACGCAAATAATAACCGGTGGCATGACACTGGCTACGCGCGACGCCAGCTCGGGCTCGATGTAAAAGCTGACCCCCTTGAGGGAGCACCGCAGGGCCGCGGGATCGTTCTCGAGAAGGTGGGTGTCGAGGCAAAGCAGCCGAACTCTGCGATCAGGAAGTGCGTCCGTGTGCAGCTGATCAAGAACGGTCGGCAGGTAACCGCGTTCGCCGTCGGCGACGGTGCCATCAACTTCATCGACGAGCACGATGAGGTCGAGATCGAGGGCATCGGCGGCAGACTGGGGAGGTCGAAGGGTGATATCCCCGGCGTCCGGTTCGTCGTGACCAAGGTAAACAACGTCAGCCTGCGTGAAATGGTCACGGGTCGCAAGGAGAAGCCGCGGAGGTAAGTAGTATGGTGGAAGTAGAAGCAGGAACTACGCAGCCGGAAGAGACCGGGACGCAGCAGCTCCTCTTTAACCGCTGGGACATGAGCGAGGTGGAGATCCGGGATCCGAGCCTTGCCCGTTACGTGAACCTGCATGCGATGATCGTGCCGCACTCCTGCGGCAAGCTCGTCGGCCAGCAGTTCAACAAGAGCAATATGCTGATCGTCGAGCGCCTGATCAACAGGATGATGCAGACCGAGAACAACACCGGTAAGAAGGAACTTACCATCCGCATCGTCCGGGAGGCCTTCGAGATCGTCAACAAGAAGACCAAGAAGAACCCGGTCCAGGTGCTGGTGGACGCCGTCGCGAACACCGGGCCCCGTGAGGAGACTGTCCGGCTGAAGTACGGCGGTATCAACGTGCCGAAGTCGGTCGACACCGCACCGCAACGCCGTGTCGACACTGCGCTCCGGTTCATCACCGCCGGTGTCCTGCAGGCGAGCCACAAGAAGAAGAAGAGCGTGAGCGAAGCGCTTGCCGAGGAACTGATAGCAGCCGCGAACGGCGACACCCGTTCATACGCCGTCTCGAAGAAAGAAGAAAGAGAACGCATTGCAAAGGCTGCCCGCTAAAACTCCCTATTACTTTTTTTGGTGTAATCTATGACCAGACGAAAGAAGATGGTAGAGCGGGTGACGGCGCTGATGGACAAGCCGGAGCGCATCCGGAACATCGGTATCGTTGCCCACATCGATCACGGAAAGACAACACTCTCGGACAACCTTCTTGCAGGAGCGGGCATGATCAGCGAGGAGCTCGCCGGTCGGCAGCTCTTCATGGACTCCGACGAAGAGGAACAGGCACGCGGCATCACCATCGATGCAAGCAACGTCTCGATGGTCCACACGTATGGCGGCGATGAGTACCTGATCAACATGATCGACACCCCCGGCCACGTGGACTTCGGCGGCGACGTGACCCGCGCCATGCGTGCGGTGGACGGCGCTGTCGTCGTGGTGGACGCAGTCGAGGGGACCATGCCCCAGACGGAGACCGTGCTGCGGCAGGCCTTGAAGGAAGGCGTCCGTCCGGTTCTCTTCATCAACAAGGTGGACCGGCTGGTCAACGAACTGAAGGTGGACGAGCAGGAGATGCAGATCCGCCTCGCGAAGGTGATCGACAAGGTCAACAAGCTGATCAAGGGCATGAACGAGAAGATGTACAACGAGGGCTGGAAACTCGATGCCGTGAATGGCACCGTCGCCTTCGGCTCCGCGCTCTACAACTGGGCCGTCTCCGTTCCCTTTATGCAGAAGAGCGGGGTCTCGTTCAAGGACGTCTTTGAGAAGTGCAACACCGGCGACATGAAGTGGCTGGCGAAGAACAGCCCCCTGCACGCCGTGCTCCTCGATATGGTGGTCAAGCACCTGCCGAACCCCCTCCAGGCCCAGGACCGGCGTATCCACATCATCTGGCGCGGTGACTACACCACCCCTGAGGGGAAGGCAATGGTCAATTGCGACCCGAACGGCCCCGTCTGCCTGATGGTCACCGATATCTCGTTCGACCCGCATGCAGGCGAGGTCGCCACCGGCCGTCTCTTCTCGGGAACGCTCCGCCGGGGTACCGAGTGCTACATCATAGGCGCAGCGAAGCGCGCCAACCGTCTCGCCCAGGTCGGCATCTTCATGGGTGCCGAGCGGATCGAGGTGGAAGGGCTCCCGGCCGGGAACATCGCCGCTGTGACGGGCTTGAAAGATGCCATCGTCGGTTCGACCGTCACGTCGCTCATCGAGATGACTCCCTTTGAGTCGCTGAAGCACTACTCCGAGCCGGTCATGACCGTCGCCGTCGAGGCGAAGAGCATGAAGGATCTCCCGAAGCTCGTCGAGGTTCTCCGTCAGGTGGGGAAGGAAGACCCAACGGTCCAGGTCTCGATCAACGAGGAGACCGGCGAGCACCTGATCAGCGGCATGGGCGAACTCCACTTGGAGATCATCACCGGCCGTATTAAGCGCGACAAGGGCGTCGAGATCATCACCTCCCCGCCGATCGTCGTCTACCGCGAGACGGTCACGGGCAGGGCAGGCCCGGTCGAAGGGAAGTCACCGAACCGCCACAACAGGTTCTACATCGAACTCGAACCGATGGACCCGGCAATCGTGAAGATGATCCAGGACGGCGAGATCTCGATGAACCAGCAGGCGATCGAGCGGCGTGACGCTCTCGTTGCCGCCGGTATGGACAAGGACGAGGCCAAGAACGTCAAGGCGATCGAGGGTACCAACATGTTCATCGACATGACGAAGGGTATCCAGTACCTCAACGAGACGATGGAACTGGTCCTTGACGGCTGGCGTGAGGCACTTCGCGGCGGTCCGCTTGCCGACGAGCTGGTCCAGAACTTAAAGATCCGGCTGGTGGATGTGAAACTCCACGAGGACGCTATCCACCGTGGTCCCGCCCAGGTCATCCCTGCGGTCAGGAGTGCCGTCAAGGCGGGGCTGCTGATAGCCGGCGACTCGCTCCTCGAGCCTATCCAGAAGATCCAGATCACGGTCCCGAGCGAGCAGATGGGTGCGGCAACCTCACAGATCCAGGGTCGGCGCGGCCAGGTCTTCGATATGCTGAGTGAGGGCGACACGATGACCATCGTCGGCAGGGCGCCGGTTGCCGAGCTCTTTGGATTCGCCGGCGACGTCAGGTCGGCTACCGAGGGCCGTGCGATGTGGAGCACCGAGTTCGGCGGGTTCGAACTGGTTCCCTCCGGCATCGTGGACGAAGTGGTCAAGAGCATCCGCCGGCGCAAGGGCTTGAAAGAGCAGATCCCGCGCCCGGACGATTATCTGGCGTAACCTGTCTATCGATACCCTCCCTTTTTGTTTTTTCTTGTGGCGAGCGTATGCGCCGGGAGGAACTGCCTGAATATCACCTGCTGGACGCACCTCGCGAAACGCAGGGGCATGGTGGGACTTATTGTCCCGGAGCGAGGAGATGTAGCGGCAAAATGCCTCGCATCCGGGATCGTTGAGATGGTCCCGCGGCATGACCCGCGGAGTCGGTCGTTATACGGGAGTGTTGTCGTCGCAGGCTCTGGTCTTCGTCACAGTGTCGGTGACCCGGTTGGCACGGATGTCGGCGGCAGGTCTACTGTCGGGGTTACCGTTGTGGTAGGTGGGGGTGTTGTTTCCGATGTCGGGGTCGCCGTCGGTGTTGCGGCCGGTGGCGGGGTTTCTATGGTTGTATAATACCGACCTGCAGGCCGGGTGAAGCGTCCCCAAAAAGTTGCGAGGCTGATCGGCAGCCAGTTTTACCGGTCGGGACGTCCGCGGTGACTTTTCAGACGATACGGTAGAATCTGTCTACCGCTTGTGCGTTGCGGCAAGCAGCCCGTAAATGGCAATCGCGGCGATCGCGATCACTCCCGGGAACGGCGCCTGCGTCGAGGTTGTGGTGGTCGTAGCCGTGGCCGTGGTTGCCGGTGTCTCCGCGGGCGTTCCCGTGGCCGTAGTGCTGGATTCCGTAGGTGTCATCGTCGGAGCGGCGGCGAACGTGATGCTATGCTGTTTGAGCAGACCGTCCTTCGCGCTGTACGCGTAGTATCGTCCGTATTTCCCACCGAGCGTATGTGTGTTGACCGTGAAGTAGCCGTCGTTCGGCACGGCGATGACCTGGACGATCTGCCTTGTGGGGTCGTCGTTCCGGTAGTGCCGGAGTTCTGTAACCGGGTTCTGCGTATCCGCGTTGCGGAGGTTGATAAGCTCAAGGACGAGAGGTTCGCTCCCCACCTCGATTGTCTCGCCGGACTGCACCACCCGCGGAGCGGTCCCCTGTGCGGCTGCCGGGAAGACGAGCACCAGGGCGAGGACCACAAGGAAACCTAAGAGATACTGGAATGTCTTTTTCTCGTGCTTCATAGTTCCAACCTGGCATTTGCCATATATATGCGTATTGAAATACTGCTGGAGTTGTTGCCCCTCCACCCGGAAAATCTGCCGGGGCACCCGGCCCGGACTGCTCCGCCAGAGTGATTGTTTCGAGAAAAAGGGGTCAGGGGGTTACTCGATGACGAACGCCATCGAGAATGTGGTCTCGTTTCCGATTGTCTCTTCCCAGGAGCGCTTGTAGATCGCGGAAAACTCGCCGCTCCCCTCCTCAGCCGCGGTGTACTCCCACACGTGCACTCCACCGGCACCCACGAGCCCGGTCTCCGGCGCGATGAACGTGTCGTTCACGTACTCGAGCCCGGCGGACGAGGTGACGTTCCACTCGTAGCCAGTCGTCGGGTTCTCGTCGAGACTGATGGTGATCTCGCTTCCGACGGGGACAGTGACGGTTTCGTTGTTGTTCGTCTCGTTAAAGGCGTACTCCTCCGCCGGGGCGGGTGTGGACGTCGCGGTCGGAGCGGCCGTGGTCTCCACCGGCGTGGGCGTCGGGGTCCCCTCCTCCGCCGGCTGCGACGTGCACCCGGCACCGAGGAGGCACAGCACCAGGAGTCCTGCAATCAGGACACCATAGATACTCTTTTTCTGAACCATGCGGTAAGTTCGCTTAGAATTGTTAAATACTTTTCTTAAACCCTTTATGACGGTGCCCGCCGATCCATCTTGTTCCAGCTGTTTTCACTCAGCCATCGTGAATGGGGTTGGTGAGCGCTTCAAAATGCACTCAGTTCGACCCAATCGATCCGTATCGTTAAATAGCAATTTATAAATACGATTCTATCTATCTGGTCTTTCTGAGGACATCATTATGAGAACACTCTCTTCAAACACGATCTTCCCGGCGCTTCTTATCATGCTTGGGATCTGCATGCTCGCTGCAGGCTGTACATCGGATACGTCCCCCACAGAGACGACTCCTTATGAAACCAGCTCTGTGGCCACGACAGCCCCTGCTGCCGGCACCACCGTCTCCGGTGCGGCAGAAGGAAGCGTATCTGCAGTACCGTTTGCGACCCTGATCTCGTACCTGCCGGGCGCTCCTGCGGGCTGGACTGCAGACGAGCCGGCGGGGGCTACCTGGACGGTCGAGGACGGCCAGTGGACCTGGGCGTCTCGTGATTACAGCAAGGGTGACGCCCGGGCAACGGTCCTGATCCAGGACTCGGCCTATTACAACGTGGGCTACTGGGAGTCGTGGGACTCGCTTGTTGCATTCGAGACGACTGAGGGTTACTACAAGTCGGGCACGGTCAGCGGCCACCCATCCTGGGAGGTCTTCAGCAAACCCGACTCCTACGGCACCTGGGTCGGCGTGAACGAGCGGTTCATGGTCTATGTCAGTGTCGAAGGCGGTTCTGAGCAGGATCTCAATGCGTTCGTAAATGCCATCGACTACGGCGGCATCGCGAACCTGGAGTGAACCCTAACTCTTCTTTTCATCGGCCCGGCATGGCTGTGATGACGTAGTGGTACGGTCCCGACTCCGCAACCGCTGTAACCCGGAGCCCCGCCTCTGCCATCAGCGACGCCGCATGCTCCGTGCTGAACTTCTTTGCGGGCGGCGGGCCGAGGGGCAGGGGTTCCTTCTTCCAGTCCACGTCGACGACCATGCCGGTGCTGCGTGCCATCTGTCTCGCGTTCTCGAGCACCCGGACCGGGTCGATGAAGTCGTGAAGGTCGATGCCGAAGAAGACGACGTCCGCACAGCCGTCGCAGAGAACAATCTCCTCGGCCATCCCCCGATGGAGGACGACGTTGTCGAGCCCTTCGGAAAAAGCCTTCTCCTGCAGGAGGTCGAGAGCCTCAGCGTCGATATCGATCCCGCAGACGCGGCCGTGCGGCCCGACCATCCGCGCCGCCGGGAGCGCGAAGAATCCCTCCCCGCACCCGACGTCGATGAAGGTGGCTCCGGAAACAAGCCCGATCCCTTCGAGGATGGACTCGGGGTGCTGCCAGCGCCGGCGGCCGCCCTCATCTTCCGGGGAGCGTCTTTTGACACGTGTGTGATGCGCCATACTGGTTCCGGGCGACAGCATCCGGGAAGAACCTGCCGCTCCCGCCGGGACCGTTGCGGCAGCTCGTTAGATGGTATCGGAGACCGGCCCGGCTGAGGGAAGACCGGAATCCTCTCCCCACGGCAGGGGTTCGGGGACAGCCCCGGATTCAGAGCAAAAAAAGTCGGGAGTTTCCCGCTCCCTCACTTCATCGCTTTACGGATCTTCTCCTGCGTTTCCGGTTCCTGCGGGTTCATCTGGTGGGCGGTCTGGACATGCCCCTCGATCCGCTTCATCAACTCGTTCTCGTTCTCCGCCTTCTCCTCAAACTCGCACTCGAGACCAAGGTCCTTGCACCTGAATGTCTTCTGTTCCTGCATACTTTTCACTGGCCGGGTGTATAATGGATTTGATATAAAATTGTATCGCCGTTATTTCCGACGTAGCCCGCATGGCCGGGCGCTTCTGATCCGACGGTGCCCGGCGGCGCAGGATAACCCGCCGCTCCCCCGGCAAGCCCGGCTCGTCTCGTTTGGCGCGCCTTCGGGGTCGGGAGCGTGGAGCACACCCGCCGCCGACGCCCGTGAAAGAATGTCACGCCTTCCTGCACTCAACCATCTCCTCGATCAACCCATCCCGCAGGGTGACGATCCGGCAGAAGTACTCTTTATGCCAGTCCTCGTGCGAGACCATCACGATCGTCTGATCGAGGTCCTCGTTTAAGCGGGCGAAGAGGTCGAGGATACTCCTTGATGTCTGGCTGTCAAGGTTCGCACAGGGCTCGTCGGCGAGCAGGATACTCGGGTTGTTCACGAGCGCCCGGGCTATCGCCACCCGCTGCTGCTCCCCGCCCGAGAGTTCGCTCTGCCGGTGGTCCATCCGGTCCCCGAGGCCTACCCGGCGAAGGATCTCGGTGCTCCGTTCGAGATACTCGGCTTTCGATGCTCCGCGAACAAGCGACGTCAGGTAGACATTCTCGAGCGCGGTGAGTTCCCCGATCAGCGCGTAGTCCTGGAAGACGTAGCCGAGCCGGTTCAGCCGAAAAAGGGTCCGCCGGTGGTCGGAGAGGGCGAGGACATCGGTCCCGTCGATCAGGACCCTGCCGGAAGTGGGCCGGTCGAGGAGCCCGAGGATGTGGAGGAGTGTCGACTTGCCGCTGCCGCTTGCTCCCATGATTCCGACGAACTCCCCTTTTGCGACCTCGAGCGAGACGCCCCCGAGGGCCCGAACCTCAACCCTCCCCATGGTGTAGATCCTCGTGAGATTTTCTACAACGATCACCCGTTCACCCCCTGATTGCGGAGAGGATATCCTCCCGGGCGATCCGCCACGCCGGGATATAGCCCGCCACCATCGAGACCGCAAAGAGGCTTGCGATGCTCCGGAGGATGGCCGATACCTCCACGTCCGGGTAGACCGGGCCGCCGGGGAAGACGAGCGGGTAAGCGGTCAGGTAGGTTGTCACGCCGGCGTTCAGCGCTATCCCGACGAGCGCCCCGACAGCGGTGATGAAGAGTACCTGGAGGACGTAGGAGTTGATGATGATCTGCTGGTCGATGCCGATCGCCTTCAGGATCCCGATCTGCCGCCGCCGGTTCACGGTGTTGATGAAGATCACAATGAAGACCACCACGATGGCGATGATCAGGCTGACGAGCGTCGAGATGGTGTTGATGATGTTGAAACTCTGGATCGCCTGCTCGACGAAACCTCCTGACTTCTCCCGGAACGTCAGGACATCTTCCTGAACGCCGTAGGAGAGGATCTCCGTCTTATACTCATCCTCTCTGCCGTTGACTGCGGTCTTCACCAGGATCATGGACGCCTGGTCCTGGAGCCCGAGCACCCTGCTCATCTCGCGGGTGGTGACGAAGGCTGCGGTATCGACGCCGAAGGACTGGGTCTCGAAGAGCCCCTTCACCCGGTAGGTCCGCGTCTCACCGTTCGGGTAGGCCACCTCTACCGAGTCGCCGACCCCGACCCCCTGGAGCGAGGGGAGGCCGCCCGCCTCCTCCCCTTCCGTCCCCGCAAGGGTCGTGCCCATGACGATTGCGTCGGTGTCTCCGTTCGAGAGGAACTCTCCTGCGGTCATGTATTCGGCGATCCTGGTCACCGACCGCTCGTCTTCCGGGGTTATGCCGTAGAGCGTGCTTGCGGCGTTGCGGCCCCGGTAGAAGTAGGTCACACCGGCGGTTATCCGGGGCGATGTGCCGGTGATCCCTGCTATCCGCTCGACCTTCTTCTGGAGGCTGGTCACGTCGTCGATATACTGGCTGCCCTCCCGGGGCTCGATGACCAGATTTCCGAGGTCGAAGTCGATCGACTGTGCATCGAAGGTCTCGACGACCCCGGAGATGATCGAGGGGAGGAAGACCAGGTTCACGAAGATGAGGGCGATGATCATGATGGTGAGGGCGAGCGTCCCCCTGCTCCCCCGCTGGATGGATTTCCACGCAAGGAACGCCGAGACCCTGAGGCCTGCAAGCACAGGCACGTCACTCCCCCTGCCGCCGCCGGTACCAGAAGATCGCGGCCGCGATGACAATGATGAGTATCGCTGCCACGGCGGCTACCACCGGGATCAGGCCTGGTTCCGCAACGACGACCTGCAGGGCCTGCCTGACCGTGTGCTCGCCGTAGTCGTCGGTATACCGGACGACGAGGGTGTAGTTGAACTCCCCCGCCTCGTCGGCTTGCAGGGTGAAAACAGCGGGGCCGTCGTTCCCCGGTTCGATCGTCCCGAGGAACGCCTCTTTTGAGCCCGGGAGCGGAAGGTCCTCGACGGTCGCCCGGACCGACTCCGCATCCGCCGTTCCGGTGTTCTCCAGCCGAATTGTCAGGTCTACCAGGTCTCCGGCGGTGATCCGGGCCGGTTCGGTCCTGATGGAGGCGATGCCCATCTCGGCGCGGCCGACGATGGGAACACCGATTGTCGCCACCTGCCGGGACGCTGCGAGATCGGCGCCCCGGTAGTCGACAGAGACGAGGATCTGTTCGAGTCCGAGCGGTACGGTGGTGTCGGTCTCGAAGGTCAGGTTCAGGACCGACTCCCCCCCGGCCTTGAGTTCGGGGATGTAGTAGTTCTCCGAGTTCCGGGGGACGATCGCGCCGGAGGTTGCGTTGACGCTGACGGAGATGTCGCTCGCGCTGGCCTGGCCGTCGTTGTGGATGGTGAGCGTGACGTTGAAGGTGTCGCCCGGGTCGACGGATGCCGGAACGGTCCTCTCCACACGGAGCGCGGGTCTCTTGATCAGGGCGTGTGCGGAGTTGACGTTCACCGGGACGGGGTAGCGCACACCGGTCCCATCCCGCACGCTGACCCAGACCTCCGGGAAGTAGATTCCCTCTTCTCCGGGGGCGCGGATCCGGAACGTGAGGGGGAAGGACTGGCCGGGGCCGATTTCGCCGATATCCTGGAAACTTCCGGTCACGACCTCGACGTCCGTGCTCACCAGGAGCACATTCTCAATGTAGGCGTTCTCCTGCATTTCTGTAGAGGTATTCGTCTCCCCGGTGCCGGGGTCCAGCCGGATGTTGAGCGGCGATCCCGTGGCCGGTGAAGCGGTACTCGTGAGCACCACCGTGATCGTCCCTTCGTCCCCGGGCATGAGAACGGCAGGGGTGACGGTGTAGTTGGAGACGAACACCGTCGGGCCGGTCGCGGACGCCGCTGCCGGGACGAGCACCAGGATGAGAATGAGTATGCCCGGGATATGCCTGAGTGTTCGCCTTTTCATGTTTCTCCGGGGAGCAGCCGCGGGTTTCTGGACCATTTCTCTTCCCTCCTGGATGGGGTCTTCGGAGTCCAGAGTCCCTGATGTTTATATATAACGGTTGTGCATGGCGCCCCTTCTCGGTCAGGATTGTGCCGGCATATCGGGTATACCCGGAAAACATATTTATCGTCTACAAAATATATTGTGTTCGGGATACGGACGAGTCGTTACGGGATCGGTTCACCGGGCGAGTGGCCGCAAACATACCTCCATTCGTGTTGCAACGCTCTATACCTCTCTATACGCCCTTATGCTCCAGTGCTCATGACGCCGTGCCGCTCTCCGTTCTCACTCATCAGTCCGCCACCTTTTTTCCCTCCGTGCCGTGAGCTGTCTTTATGTTCCCCCGGCGGTATACTCCATCCACATTACGAGGGGGAAGAGATGGAGACGACCCAATGGCTGGTGACACTGACGTTCAGGGTGACGGTAGGCGGTGTCCGTTCGAAGGACGACTCGGTTGCTGCAGGCCTGCAACAACTTAAAGAGGGACTCTGCAGCGGAAAGGACGTTCCGATGGAGGCGAGTGTCCGCAGGATCACGAACATCGTTGAGGAGGAGCCGATCTTCGGTGTGAGGTGGTGAACCGGCGGCGTCACGGTGCGGGCCGCCGATCCCAAAACGCTTTTTTACTTCTTCTGCCAGTTCGTGCCTCATGCACGAACTTCCCGATACAGTTGCCATCGATATCGTCCTCCTGCCGCCCGGCCCGATCATGGATATGGCGATTGGTGCGAACCGGGTCCTGCTTGCCGGCAACCCGGACGGGGGGATACGTCTCGACAGGGAGTGTTGCCTCCCGCACATCTCGGTCGCGATGTTCCCGGCAAGAAGCGGCGATATCCCTGAGATCACCGCGAAAGTGGGCCGAATCACCCGGCGGTGCTCCCCCATGGCCATGACCATCGACGCCGTCGCGAAACACCGCTCAGGTATGGGGGAGACCGTTTCCATGTTCCACATCCTCCGTGCGGAGATCCTCCAGCTCTTTCACAAGGCCGTGATGAGCGCCGTAAAACCATATCAGGCGCCTTCGGCCGGACCCGCGATGTTTACGGGAGATGCGTCCACGGCGTCCATCGACTGTCTTCTACGGTTCCAGAAGACCTCTGCATATGAGCACTACTCACCGCACATCACGCTCGGGTTCGGCGACCTCCCGGAGATCATCCCCGGGATCGACTTTCCTGTCCGGTTCGAGACGACGAAAGCCGCTATCTGCCACCTGGGGAGCCACTGCACCTGCCGGCGGGTCCTTGCCGAATTCGATCTCGGGACCCGGGCGTCCGCTGCCCGCGGCAGGACAGCCCGCCGCTAAGTCGGCGGGCTACAGCAGCAGCCCCTTCACGTACGGCTTTGTGCAAAGAACACACCCGGAGTAACGGTCGATCGTCCCGGTCTCCAGGACCTCGACCGCCGGAGGCTCCCGGCGCATGCGGTCTGCAAACCCCGGATCGTGCTCTGCCATCGCCTGCAGGAAGACCGCGAGAGGCATGAACGGCCGGGCCTGCACCGGAACGATCCGGAAGTCCGCGAAATCGGCATCGAGCGTCGAGTTCCGGGCGAGGTCTTCGTCGAAGTAGAGGATGACCTCTAATTCAAGGCGTGCCTGTAGGTCCTTCAAGCGGTCAAGCCCGAGCCGCACGCCGACTGCGAGGCCGGTCGGTTCGAGTTCTTCTGGCTCTCCGGGGGAGTAGGTCTCGTATCCTGTTTCCATCATGGTACCACTCCGGAAGAATGGTTTCGCGAGAAACGATTTCTTTTCTCCGGCTGCCCTGGGGGCAACCGCTCCCCGGATCACCCCTCCTCCTCCCGCAAAACCGGGAGGAAGAAAACCTTTTCACCCTTCCGGCCTATTCAGTGCGATCGTGACAAGAACATGACCGCTCCCCTGCCGGCACTCTCCGGGGCCCTGGTCCGGGAGGTCCGGGCCGAGACTGTCATCGCCGCCCCGCCCGCGGTCGTCTGGCAGGTGCTGACCGACTTCGCCGCCTACCCTGAGTGGAACCCGTTCATCCTCTCGATCGAGGGGAAGCCCTGGGTGGGGACATGCCTCTCGGTCGAGATCCGGCCTCCGGGAAGAAAGACCATGCGGTTTCGGCCGAGGGTGCTGCGGGTCGCAAAAGACCACGAGCTCCGGTGGATCGGCCGCGTCCTGATTGCAGGGGTTTTCGACGGCGAACACCGGTTCACCATCACCCCCGAGGGCGACGGTTCCCGGTTCGTCCAGGCCGAAATCTTCACCGGGCTGCTGGTGCCCGCCGTCGACCTCACCGGCACCTTCCGGGCGACCCATCTTGGGTTCCTGCTCATGAACCGTGCACTCAGGGAGCGGGTTGAGCGGAGCGCCCTCGGGAAACCTTCTTAACCCGGACATTCCCAGTATCTGCATGGATCCGTTCACGGCCCCGATCCGCTGCCGGGACGAGGTCTCCGGCGCCGTTGTGCCGGCCGCCTCCCGCCCCCTCATTTCCCGGGGTGAACGCCGCATATGAGACTGACGGTTCTCGTGGATAACGCCACCCTCACCGATCGCTACTTCCTTGCGGAACCCGGGCTCTCGATCTACCTTGAGGACGGAGGGACCCGCGTCCTCTTCGACGCCGGCTATTCGGGCATCCTCGTCGCCAACGCCCGGAAGATGGGGATCGACCTCCTCCGTGTCGAAGAGATTGTCATCTCCCACGGCCACCTCGACCACACCTGGGGTCTCGATGCCCTCGTCCGGCTCCATACCGAGGCGATTATCGAGGGCCGGGAGCGGATCGAGCCCACGTTCATCGCCCATCCTGATGCGTTCCTTACCAGGAGCTGCGACGGAGTCGGGGAGATCGGGTGCCACCTCTCGGTCGAGGAGCTCTTCCGGCACGGGAAAGTCCTCCTCACCGCGGCCCCCCTCTGGCTGACAGAGAACCTGGTCTTCCTCGGCGAGATCGAGCGGCGGTTCGAGTTCGAGAAGACGCCTCCATGTGGCTACATCTACACCCCCGACGGTATCCGGGACGACACCGTTGCCGACGACACCGCGCTCGCCTGTAAGACCGCGGAGGGGCTTGTCATCATAACGGGCTGTTCTCACTCCGGCATCTGCTCGATCATCGAGCAGGCATGCGAGGTCTGTGAAGAAGACCGGGTCGCCGACGTCATCGGCGGGTTCCACCTGCTCGATGCGCCGCAGGAGCAGATACAGGGGATCCTCGATTACTTTGCAGAGGTGCGGCCGGCGGCGCTCCACCCCTGCCACTGCACCGACCTTGCGGCAAAGATTGCTCTTGCAAAAGTAGCGGACGTCCGGGAGACGGGCGTCGGGCTCACCCTCGAGTACGGGTAGATCAGGGGGCGTGTTCCCGGAGGGCCGGGATCGCGCCGTGCTCCTCCTCGTAGGCGCGGACGGCCTCCGGGGCGCCGAGGAGGAAGCGGCGGGCGTTGTTGTAGACGGCCGGGTACGCATCCGCATCAAGGGAGGCGAGGAGGTCCGCGAGCACCGCGACGGTCGGAACCCGGTGGCGGCCCCCCATCCCGTCGATGAACGCGAACGCGTCGAGAGCCCGGACGGTGCTGTACTCGTTGACCGGGGCGAGCCGCCGGAGCACCTCCGCGAGGTAGGCCCGCCCCTCTTCGGTCTCGAGCGACCGCTTCCTGTTCAGTGCGAACCGCCCATAAAGCGCCCGCTGCTGATCGGCCTGCTCGACTGCAAAAGCCGGCAAGGACTCGATCCGCTGCAGGATGGGGACGAGGTCGTCGGAGTCGCTCCCGGCGACCGTGGCGAGGAAGGATTCCCACGCGACGGGGCTTTTTGCCGACGCGGCGGAGAACTCTGCAAGGATCTCCAGCCGCTCAGAGGCGCTGCTCTCGAGGATCAGCGAAAACGCGGCGAGGCGGTCGGTTGCAGCCGTCGCCTCCCGGAACTGGCGAAGAAGCAGCTCGTGGATCTCCGGGGTGTCGAGGGTGGCGAGGATCGAAAGACAGACGTTCTTCCTCTGCCGCCGCCGGATCGCCGCAGCCTCCTCCTCCAGGGAGCCCGGCCCGGTGGGGGCGCCAGCCGACGCCCGCCGGTAGAGCGAGAGGAGAGTGTCGCGGTTCCGTCTGGCGATGGCGGCATAAATTGCCTGTCGCGCATCGTAGAGCGCCCGGTAGTGGTGGGCGAACCGAACGTCTTCGACTGAGGGGAAGATGGTCAGGAACTGCCCGCCCGCCTCCTCCATGAGGTGGTCGTCAGCGAGGAGGGCGATGCAGAGGTCGGCAAACCGGTCGGAGACGGCTGCGCCCGGGTCCTCAAGCAGGCGAAGCATCTCGCGGTCGGCAAGCGCGAGGAGCGCGGTGAACCGGCCGACGATATCGGAGTCCTTCATGACCTGGAGGTGGAGTTCGTCCTCCGGCGGTTGGTATGCCGTCTTCCCGTAGAAGGAGTAGCCGCGGTTGAGGGAGAGGAACGCGGGCCGGTCGACACCTTCGAGGGCGATCTCTCCGGCCTCGTCTGCGATCCGGACGGTCATATCTGCGATATCCCGGCCATCGGCATCCACGAGCGCGAACCGGAACGGGAACTCCCAGAGACGGCCGGCAGGCGTTCGGCTCTGCCGGTAGGTGAGGGTGAACCGCCGCTCGCCCGGGTCGTATGCGGGAGCCACGGTGAGGACGGGGTACTCCTTCTCCTTCAGCCAGACCGCAGCCATCGTTGTGAAGTCCTGCCCGGCGGCTTCCTCCATGCAGCGCAGCCAGTCCGTCCGCGAGGCGTTCGCGTGCCGGAACCGGTCGTGGTAGCGGGCGAGACCCCGGGCAAACGCCTCTTTCCCCATCAGCGTCTCGATCATCCTGACGAACTCGGGGGCTTTGACGTAGGTGACGCCCGTGATGAGGTCGTTCGGGTCGTTGAAGCCGTCCGGCTCGATCGGCATCGAGCCTGCGCCCCGATCGAGCGTGAGCGTCCCGGCCGCCGGGTCGAGAAGGTCGAGCACGGTCTTGATGCGGGAGTAGGCCTCGCCGAAGAGGAAGGCGTGGTGCTGGTTCTCGACGTGGACCGTCACCGCTTCGTTGAGCCAGATCTCGAACGGGCTCCTCCCCGTCACCTCGGAGCCGTTCTCGTTGTGGTAGTACTCGTGGACCTTGACCCGGATCAGGTACTCGAAGGCCGGGTCGGTCGTGTCGGGCCCGGGCATGATCCGGTTTGCGGCGATCGTCGTGTTTCCGACGTTCTCCATCCCGCCGAAGTCGGAGTTCTGCATGGCGATCTCCCGGTAGACCGCACCGGTGTAGGCGTAGCCCGGGGTTATGGTCGCAATAAGTTCCTTAAGCGTTCTTCTGTACCCTTCAAGGTTCGAGAAGTCCCTGGAGCGTTTCGCCTCGTCCCGCACCCGCGTGAGTCGCCAGATCTCCCGCCGGGTCTCCCGGTCGCGGTACTGCTCGGGGCCGGTGAAGAGGTGGACCCACATCACCCCATCCGCGAGGATTGCGAGCGCACGCTCCGCGCCCCCCGGGTCGGAGCCGGGTTTTACGAGGAGTTCAAGGGTGAACGTCCGACCGTCGGGGTACTCGAACTCCCGCCGGTAGGTGTCGTAGCACCCCACCCCGAGGAAGAAGAGATAGGGAGCCATCGGGGTCGTGGTGTTCTCGTACCTCTGGATGGAGCGGCCGGGAGCACAGGGAAGACGCGGTCCCGCGGGATCGCCGTTTGATATGGTATTTGTATACCCGGCATCAGCGATGATTGCCGTCGTGTAGGTGCACTTGGCGGTCATGTCGTCCAGGCACGGGACCAGCCGCTGGAACCCCCACTGCTGGCACTGGGTGATCTGGGCAGGCGGCCCGCCGGGGCAGAGACCGTCGTAGTAGAGCCCTTCGAGGAGGTGGGTGCTCGGCCGGCAGATCGTCTCGGTATCGAGGGTGAACCGGGTCCGGGGCGGGACGGGCGGGTCGAAGGCGACGGTGAGGATCGCGGCATCGCGGTCGTAGGTATGGGTGACGGCGTATCCGGCACACGCGACGCGGAGGATGTCGAGATCCCGGGCGTTCAGGGCGAGGGACGCAAACGGCGCGTCAAGCGTCTCGGCGGTGAGGGCGGAGACGACCCGGGTGTGGCCGTCATAGACATCGAAGGTGAGGTCCATGTGGACGACCTGCACCGGGAGCGCCCCGAAGTCCTCCGGGTAGTAGCGAAAGAGCCTCTTCTGCTCTCCTTCTCCCGTCAAAATTCCGCCTCGCCGGTTATCTCGCGCAGCGCACGGCGGATTGCCGTCCGGACCTCGGGCTCGTCTTCTTCCTCGAGTGTGGTAGAGAGGGCGCCGGCCGCCCGCGGGTCGTGCAGTTTCCCGAGCGCATCGGCGGCGGCCGCCCTGACGTCCTTCTTTTTGTCCGCAAGAAGAGGGAGGAGCGGTTCGACCGCACGCTGATCGCCGAGCTCTCCGAGCGACCAGGCGGCACCGCGCCGCACCCACCGGTCGCGGTCGGCGAGGAGAGGCAGCAGCGGTTCGATTGCCCGCGCGTCGCGGAGTTTCCCAAGCGCCTGAGCGGCGACCCAGCGGACCTCGTTCTCGCGGTCGGCGAGAGCGGCGATCAACGGTTCGACCGCCCGCGGATCGGCGCACCCCCCGAGCGCCTCGGCCGCCCGCAGTCGGTAGGGGGTGCTCTCGTCCGAGAGCTGCTCGATGTACTTGCCGATGTACTCCTCGCGCCGCTTCTCTTTATCTTCCATAAGGCGTTTTACCGAGCGTTCCATCTCCATCCCTTCAGGTTCTGCTGCACACCAGATGTCGTTTACGGTATATAGCATCTGGTACGGCTACGCAATCTCCTCTTCTTCTTCGCCGAGAACGTCGAACGCGACGATCCTGTAGGTGTAGTACCGCCCGTCCGGCGCGGTGAAGGAGAGGAAGACCATCAGACCATACTCGTCCGAGATCCAGAGTTCGGCATCGCTGTCGATGGTGTGATGTTCGAAGCCAAACCTGATGAGAGCCTCCTCGATGGCGCTGTCGGCCTCCATATCCCGGACCATCTCAAACGTCGCGGCCAGGGGATACTGCTGCTCCTCGAGCGCAAATACCTGGAGCCTTGCCTGCTTCTCCGCAAGGAGGAGATTATCCAGGGTCATCATGATCTCCTGCGCGACCAGATTCACCTCTTCCAGCCCCATACCCGTACTTTGAATCCGTCGGTATATAGTTGGCGAAGTTTTTCCCTGCCGGCCAGGGAACCAATCCTGCCTCCCATCACGATGCCGGAAAAATCATTTCTCGAACGTGCCCGGACACGTCTCCATCCTCGCCATGGCGTCAGCATAGCGAAACCCTAAAACATTCTGGTGCCAATACAACGCTGATGGCAGAAGGCAGGCTCAAGATTGTCGTATTCGGCTCCTTCAATGCAGGAAAATCCAGTTTTATCCAGGCACTCGACCCCCGCAGCCGCCACATCGAAGCAACCTCGAAAGAGGGTCCCACGACCGTTGCATTCGACTTCGGCCGGCTGACGGTGAGGGACCAGGCGGTCTATCTTTTCGGGACGCCGGGGCAGGAGCGGTTCGAGTTTGTCCGGCAGATCCTCTCGCGGGGGATGGACGGCGCGATCATCGTTGTGGACGCCACCACGGGGGTGGACGCGATGACCCGGCACCTCTACGGCCAATTAAAGGACCTCAAGGTGCCGCTCGCGTTCATGGCGAACAAGTGCGATAGTCCGGGTGCGGTGCCCGAGGCTGTCTGCCGGGATCTCCCCGGGGAGATTGTGCACCCCATCTCTGCGCGGAACGGCGAGAATGTCCATGCGGCACTCGATGCCTTTGTGGCAACCCTGGCCGCCCGGTAGCGATCATTTTTACTTCCTGAAGGTCGTTTTCTTCTGCACACAATGACCCGCAATGAGACCTATATCAGGGAGATCGCCCGGCTGCTCACGAGTTTTCTTTCGAGCGGAAACGCCGGGGATCTTCTCGCCTACCTGGTCGCGGGAAGCAATCTCCCCGGGCCCCGGGTAAACCTGGAACTCGCGGGAGCGTTTGCCGAGACCGTGCGGGAGTTCGCGGTTGCCGATACCAATGACCACCGGGTCCTGTGGGGCCTTTGCGTCGAGCTTGCCTGCGTCTCCTCGGACGATGCGCCGACGGGAGACCCGCATGAGTTCCTCTCATTCTGCGGTGTTCGGGGTATCGGGGCGATCGGATCCGTATCGCCGGCGTGCGTTGAGGCGGCGCTCAGTCAACTCGCGGAGGCCTCTGTCGATCCGCGGTGGCGGGTCCGGGAAGCGGTGACGATGGGGCTTCAGGACCTTCTCTCCCGGCAGCGTGACACGACTGTTCCGGAGCTGGAAGACTGGGTGGAAGGCGGCTCCTGGCTCACCATGCGGGCCGCGGTCGCAGGGGTTGCCGAGCCGGACCTCCTCGCGGAGCCGGACCTCGCAGAGATGGCGTTCAGGCTCCATCGAAAGACCCTGATCCGGGTCTATACCGCGGGGGAGAGGCAGTCCGAGGCCTTCCGCGCGCTTCGGAAGGCGCTCGGCTACACGCTTGGCCTGGTCGTCGCCGCTCTGCCTGCTATCGGCTTTGAGTACCTGCGGCAGCTTGCGACCCTCGACGACCAGGATATCCGGTGGATTGTGCGGGAGAACCTCAGAAAGAGCAGGCTCGAGAAGCAGTACCCCGAGACGGTGCAGCACATCCGGGCGCAGATGGGGTAGGGGGAGCGGTTACCCGGCGTCTTCTGTATCGGTGAATGCGGAGAGGAGCGCAACAACCTCCTCCCTGAGTGCGGGGATATCGCGGTCCACGACCACCCAGATCTCGTCAGGGTCCACGCGGAAGTATGCGTGAACCAGAATGTTCCGAAGGCCTATCACCTGTTTCCACGGAACGCCGGGAGAAGCGCTTCGCAGGCGCGAAGGTAGGCGTGCAGCGGCTTCCCCGATGATCTGGAGGTGGTGAACCATCCAGACCTGCACCAGTTCATCCTGCAAAAACGCATCTCTCCCCCGGATCGCATACCGCTCAATCTCTTCGATCGCTTCCAGCATATCGAGGAGCCGCTCGTTCCCGTCCCTCATAGCGGCACTGCCTCTCCGAGAATCCGCTTTCTGTATCGTTCCTTGAGTGCTGTCTCCGTCACCACGTCCACCCGGCACCCGAGAGCCTCCTCCAGGTCCTGGATGAGCGCGATGTGGTCGAGGAGGCTCCTGCCCGGCTCCAGGTCGACCAGGAGATCCAGGTCGCTCTCCGGCCCGGCCTCGCCGCGGGCGACCGATCCGAAGATCCGCAGGTTCGTGGCGCCGTGCCGCCTAGCTATTGCGAGAATCCTGGAACGTTTCTTCCGGATCAGATCCTGTGTGACGGACACGGCTGTTCAATCAGTCTTATCGGAAGGTGAAGATATAAATTTGCCCCCAGATGATTGCATCGCTAGAATTGCGGCCTTCAGGGCAGCCTTCACGACAGGGGCGGTCTTCCAGTGTTCTCCGATTAAGTCGGACTAATCCCCTCCCGCGTCCACCCTATAAGTGTCTGTCACATTCCCGGGAGGCCTGGCAAGCAAGGAGAGCCAACCATGGCAGACTTCGTGCAGACCACCGTCAACAAGACGGCGGTCCGGGACCTCGCCGTCCCGATCACCGATGTAGAGTCGTTTAACATCCTCATCCTGGCCGTCATCAACGACAACCCCTTCGGGTGCGTCGGGTATACCGACCGCGACGGCCAGACCGTTGATGCGGTCGTCCGGAGTCGCGAGCACTACACAGCGAAGGTGTTCTACCTCAGCGGCGAGGGCAAGCGCGTTGGGAGTGTCTCGCTCCTCTCCCCGACGATCGCCGCGTTCAACGCGAACGCCGCAGAGGTCCTCGGCAACACGGCGCTGGCAACCGCGATGGGCGCAACCGCTGCTGTCCGCGACGGCCCCGGCGAGACCTACTACGCCCGGCTCAAGTGCCACAACCCCTCCGGCGACGACTATGACGTCACCTCCACCAGGAAGACCGTCCGGATCTCATCCTACCATGACGACGCGATCAAAAACACCGTCGAAACCTGGGCCGACGACGTCACGTCGCTGGAGTGAAAGGGAGATTCTTTACCTCTCTCTTTTCCCGAAGTAAATCCATCCTGTCGAGATCCCTGTCAACTCTGTCGAATGGTATGGGTCACAAAAGTAACTCCGTAATTTCTCCCTGAAGATAGTCCTGAAAGGACAGTGTGCCCTTCTAATTATCGATGGGCACTGACAGTTGCAGGTTGTGCCTCGGTTCCTCTATCCCACAATCGTCGACGCCGTCTCATCGAAGGGGTTTGTCCGCATCGCAAGCGAGAAGAGGTACGGGTAGTTCTTCTGCAGGTAGCGCATGTAGTCCAGCCACTCGCGGATGAGGAGGCCGTAGATCCGTTCGAGGTCGCCCGCGAGATGGGCCGCGTCGGTCTCTGGCAGATCGGAGACGTCCGGTCGGCGCTGCAGTTCTTCATTGAAATGGAATATCGCCCGGAGGAGTTCGGTGAACTTCTCATGCTCAAGGAGCACGGGGTTCTCCAGCAACCGCAAGAGGAAGTCTTCGCGCGACCCGAGGAACCGCTTGACGGCGGCGAGGTCGACGTTTTCCACCCCGACACGGCAGGGATGCCGCCTCAGCCGTTTTACAACCTCCAAAAACGTCTCGTCGGTCCAGGTATCGTCGACCAGCAGTAGCGGCCGGACCGCATCATGGTCGGGATCGTTATCGGAGATGTAGGTCAGGAGCTGTGTCCCGAGGGCCGAGAAGAACGCTCCGATGACCATGTTCAGTTTTTCCAGCCTCTGCCGCCGGTCGCGGGACGCGAGCACCTGGTGGAAGACGAGCGTCACCAGGAGGACCTCGAGCGGGAGGAACGCAATATCGCCGAGCGTGTAGATGCTGATGTGGAAGAGGTCCTGAAAGATCAGGAAATGCAGGGCGTAGAGCACGACCGAGAGGGTGATAAGCCCCGCACCGAAGGTGACCAGCCACCGTCGTTCGTCCATTGCTGGGGCTTATGCATCCCGGATCCCATGAAACCCGCTGCCCCGGGTGGGTGGCCTCGCCGCGCTCACACCCCGTAGCGCTTCCACGCCTCCTCGACGTGCAGCGCTTGCATCCCGAGTCTTTGGGGCGCATCGACATCGTTCTCGGTGTTATCCCCGATGAAGAGGACGCCGGGAGCGGATAGCTCCATCCGCTGGAGAGCCGTCGCGTATATCCGCGGGTCCGGCTTCTTGTAGCCAAGGTCCGAAGAGAAGATGACGAAACCGAGACGGCCGTAAAGCCCGAGCGCCCGCATCTCGCGCTCTGAGAAGACCCGCTGCCCGTTCGAGACGACCCCTGTCTTCTTCGTGGAGAAGAGATCAAGCAATCTTCGGCTCTTTTCGATGACGCCGAGGCGCCGGAGCGACGCGGCCCGGAACGCCCGGGCAGCCTCGATGCCGAGTTGCTCTGCATCAATCTCCCAGACGGCGTGTTCGGCACAGATACCGGCAAAGATCTCTTCGACCCGCACCTCAGGGTGGCGCTCCCCGGTCCGGTCGGCCGCTTCCCTGACCCGGGCGGCGTAGAGGTCCTGCAGGACTTCAGGCATGATCCGGACGCCCTGGTAGATGAGCCACCGCGAGAGGCACCGGTAGGTCTCGAAATCCTGCTCATCGGTCAGGACATCGATGAGCGTCCCGTAGCAGTCGAAGAGGACCCCTGTTACCGGTGGATCGCCGCGAGACACGCCTCCGCCTCCGCTAAAAGCCAGTCACGTTCCGCCGCCCGCCAGGGCAGCCTTGCTATCCTGAGGTATCCGAGCGCCATAAAGAAGGGGAGAACGGCGGTATTGCGCCGGAACTCTTCCTCGCTCCGGCTGTAGTGCCAGAGCAGGTGGCCGATGTAGTCTTCTGCCCTCGAGGTGCTTCTGCCCGATGTCTTGAGTTCCGAAGCGAGGATGCCGAGGTCGCGGACCGGGTGGGTATGGTTCCGTGCCCCCTCGAAGTCGATTGCGCAGGTCTCGCCGTCGAAGAGGTAGTTGCTGAGCGTGGCGTCGCCGTGGACCATGCAGCCGGCATCGGGGTCAAGCCGCGTGCCGTGCCACCACGCCCCGAGCAGGCGGTCGAACCGCTTCCTCTGGTGGCCCGGCAGAGCATTCTGGTCGAGCACCGCATGGAAGTAGGCGAAATCCCGCTCCTGTTTGCAGGATGTCTGCGTGCCGTCGTGGAGCCGGCGGAGGAGGTGCGCGACGCCGGTAAGGGGGTCGTAAAGGGATACTCCCGCCGCAAGGAGCTCGCGGAGCGTCCTCCCCGGGACATACTCGGTCACGAGGACGGAGTTGAACCGGCTGTTTGTGGCGATGGCATGGGGAACCCGGATCCAGCCGGATACGTGGCGAAGCCGGCGAAACTCGTTCCTCATCGCTGCATCCGCGTTGTAACGGGTCTTCACACCCGTCGGCGCACCGAAGAATTTGCCGATTACGCTGAGCCCGGTGCCGGCAAACTCGTACCGGCAGACGACGTGCGATGCAGGCTCTACCCGGTAGACCCGGATCTTACCGCGCCACCCGGCCAATCGGTCGGCGAGGACGCTCGCGAGCCAGTCCCCGAACGCGTCGCCGCCCTCCAGGCGCCCTACCTTCTTCTCGACGATCAACCGCTGTGCCACCTGCAGGCCCTGGGGTTCTGCAGGGCAATGAAGATACCCCCGGCACCGGACGACCCACACCTTTTTTACCGCCAGGACATCTTAACGGGGTGCCGGTGCATCCCGGGAGTGACGAGCCATGATACCGTTCCGTGAATATCTTGAGAGGATCGGGCCCGCCGTCAACCGCCGGATCGAGGAGGTGGCGAGCAGCGAGGATGCGATTGATCCCGCCGTCCTCCCGCTCCTCGCCAGGGGGAAGCGGATGCGGGCGGGGCTCCTTCTCTGCATCCACGCCGGCCTGACGCGCGAGGCGGTGCCCACCCGGCAGGCGCTTGACCTCGCCTGTGCCGTCGAGCTCGCCCACGCCGCAAGCCTCATCCTCGACGATATGCTGGACGGGGACACGGTCCGGCGGGGGGCTCCGACCCTCCATCTCACCCGGGGAGAGGGGCGTGCGGTCCTCGACGCCGTCGGTGTCCTTGCGCTGCCCTACATACTCGCCGCCCCCTACGGTGCCGGATACGTGACGATGCTCGCGTCGGCCCAGCAGCGTATGGCCCGGGGCGTGGCCTGGGAGATGCTTGGGGGACCGGAACTCCCGGCAGCCGAACTCTATGACGCGATCGTCGCCAGAAAGACGGGATGCCTCTTCTCACTCGCGGCGGCCTGGGGCGCCATGGCGGCGGGAGAAGAGAAGGCGGTCGTCACCGCGTTCGCGGGCTTCGGCCTCTCTGCCGGGAAGGCGATGCAGATCGCCGACGACATCGCGGACCTGTACGCACCGGCGGTGGGGTATGGGGACGCCCGTCCCGGGTCTGAGGCGCTCCTCCTCCGGTGCGTTCATCCGGGAGACAACGGCACGGGGCAGACGCTCCAGCGTCTGCTCGAGCGGGAGATAGACGGTGCGGCCGTCCGGATTGCGGACCTGGGCCGGCAGCGGGTGCCGGCGGAGGCGTGGGAACCCCTCGGGCGGGTGGTCAGGGATATCGTGGGGCTCACGATCAGGGGCGGCACGCCAGACGACGGGACCCTGCTTCAGGCCGCCTGCTCCGGCGAGCTTCCGCAACGGTGAACTACCGCTTCGTCCCACAATCTATTGAGAAACCATGCCGGTAATAACCATTCGTATGGCAGAGGGACGGACGCTTGAACAGAAACGGATACTCGCAGACGAGATCACCGCCGCGGTCACGAAGACGTTCGGCGTTGACCCACAGGTGGTCACCATCTTCTTTGAGGAACTTACGACCGAGAGCATCGCACGGGCGGGAAAACTCCTCTCGGAGCAGTAGTCCCGTAGCGAGCGAACATTTTTTAGCCGAAAGGAGCCTCAAACCCCGTGAGTGAATGGCATCATGGCACGCGAATTTGACGAGAAGGACTTTGCCATCCTGCGAAAACTGGCTCCTGAATACAGCGGTGTCCTCTGTCCGGGCTCAGGGCACGAGTTCCACTCGATCCTCCCCCCGGTCTCCAACCATATCGCGAAGGACGAGGAAGACTTTGCAGAACGGGTCAGCCGCCTCTCGGACGAGGAATGGGGCTATCTCACCGACCAGATCCTCGCCGGCCGGGAGGACCTCGGGTGCATGCCCGAGGAGGATATCGAGACCGTTCTCGTCCGTATCCGACAGGCGGTATCGGAGGCGGCGGCCGAGAGGGTCGAGCGGCTCTACCACCTCTCCGGGTGCGGGCTGCTCTAGCGACTGGCCGCATCCGGAAACGGTATATGTTTCGGCGACGACCAGACCTTCATGGAATTAAAAGAGCAACTTACCGGCGTTCCCGGGATGCTCCGGCCGTTCAAGGCGTACCTCCGCGAGGCAGGACTCAACGAGGGTGACCAGGTCGTCTATTACGGCTGTCCCGGCACCTGCACCCCCTTCATCGAACTCCTGGGGTTCGCCATCCGTGATCTGCCCCTCGAGCAGGTCTATGTCCCCTACGCGGACGAGGCGGCGGCAAAGGCGATCCGCCCGGTCAAGGGTGTCGGGATGCAGGTCTCCGATGATGCGGTCAGCGTCGACCCGAAGGTGGTCGTCCTGATGGGCGGGCTCTCGATGCCGGGCGTCCCGGTCGAGAAAGAAGCGGTGCAGGCGGCCGTCGCCGCTCATCCCGGGGCGAAGGTCGTCGGCATCTGTTTCATGCAGATGTTTGAGAAGATGGGCTGGCTCGATACCTTCGACTTCGATCTCATCATCGACGCCGCCATCGATCCGGTCAAGGTCTGGCAATAATCAACCGGTCGGGCGCCGCCGGTGCAGATGGGGCCGGCGGTTCCCGCGCCCGGTTGGACCGGAAGAGGGTGAACCGGAACGCCGCTCCCTCCTCCGGACGGCCGGGCACCCGGTCCTCGACCCACACCCGACCGCCGTAGCGCTCGATCAGGGTGCGGGTGATGTAGAGGCCGAGCCCTTTCCCGCTCCGGGTGCTCGTGCCCCGCGCGAAGCGCGTGAAGAGGATGGGTTTGACCGCATCGGGCACCCCCGGCCCGGTATCCTCGACCGAGACCCCGACCGTCTCATCGCCTTTCTTGACACGGACACTGATCTCGACTCCGGGATCCCCGAACTTAATGCTGTTGCCGATGAGGTTTGCGAAGACCTCGGAGAGGAGGTCGTCGGCCATAACCCCGACCGGCTTTCCGTCATAGACAATTCTCGCATCGGGATGATGGGCGATCTCGGCCCTGATGATGGCATCGAGATCGACGGGTTTTGCCGTCGTCTCATGGGAATGCAACCGCCGGATCGTCGAGACGTTCTGGATGATCTCAATGCTGCGGCTGATGCCGCCCCTGAGTTTCCGGATCATCTCCCTCTCCTTTCCCTCCAGCATATCGACCAGAAGGTCCGCGTAGCCGAGGCTGACGGCGTTGGCATTGTTGATGTCGTGCGCCATGATGTCCAGGTAGAGGTTCGCCTCGTCGTGCGCCGCCCGCAACGCTTCCTCAGCCATTATACGGTCGGTGATGTCGGCTCCCGAACCGATCACCGCGCCCGGCTGACCGTCGTCGCCGGTAAGCACGGTATCCTGCCATGCGAGGATCAGTTCGTCCCCGCTCCGCGTGACGACCGGGCTCTCCCGCCGGCCGGGGAAGGCGGCGTTGTTGGCGATCGCGGCATCGAAATCCTGCCGTCGCGTCTTGCGGGATGCTTCGGGGACGACGGTTGCAAACCAGTCCTTCCCGATCAGTTCTTCCTCACGGTAGCCGAGCAACTCGCAGCCGCGGCGGTTGATGAGCCGGATGGTGTGGTTGGCGTCGATGACAACAAGAAGGACAGCCGCCACGTCAAGGTAGCGTTGCACGAGGTCCCTCTGTTTCTTCACTTCCTGCTCACGCCGTTTGAGCTGTTCGGAGAGGGAGGCGACGACGAAGGCGATGACGACGAACATCAGTGCGCGCCCGTAATCGTTCAGCGTCAGGATGTCGGGCCGATAAAGGAAACTGCTGACGACGACAAGCCCGCCGAGGAAGATGGCGACCAGGATGCTCCGCTTCTCCCACCAGAGCGCGGTCAGGATGATCGGAATGTAGAAGAAGTGCGAAAAGACGGTCCCAAGCATCAGGACGGTGTGGAAGTAGTAGGTCAGGAAGACCGATATTGCGAGGAGTGCTATGACGATGGTCACTCGCTGGTATTCGGTAAGGGTAGTCACGGGGTGCCCGCCTCGACTACCGATATATATAATTTCCATCATATAAAAATGTCAGCATGGATATTATCTGTGGATTCAGACTGATTCTCCGGTGGTTTCGCGCGAGGGGAACGATCTTGGGGTTGGCAGGAAGGCGTGTGTCGGCCGGGCACGACATCGGCACCCTGCAGGCGAGAAGGGATCGCAAGGATGCCCAAAAACGGGAGAATTCTGCCGGATGCGCCTGATTTTCTACAAACAGCCTATATTTAATAGATCATAGAGCAAAACTACTTCAACCGTCTGCTTCACCGGAGCGGCTGCCTGCAGGCCTGCATCGCGTGAAGCGGTACCGTGCAGCGTACCGTGGCGCCGGGTTCTCCCGGGCAGGTGGCGCCACAAAACGCATCCGCTGGTGAACCCGTGTCGACAGACCTTACCGAAGTACTCAAAGCGATGGGCTATGCAGATGCCGGGATCCCGACCCTGGTGGGTTCGTTTTCTCCCGCCGTCACCGAATACCTGCGGGACTTCCGCCCGCAGGAGGTCCGCGACATCGTCGAGACGCTCCTCTACATATACATCGCCCAGAACAGCGCGTCATCCCGGGGAGAGGGAGTGGGCGTGGTCGAACAGAGCTGTTACGCCTATACCTCAGGACCGCTCTTTGCCCTTGCGCAGGTCAGCCTCATCGAGTCGGCCTCCTGGCACGGCACGACGGTGATCCGGGCAACCTCTGCCGGAGAGGCCATCGCCCGGCCGCTGATGGAGGCGCGGCTTCAGGCACTCGATATTCCGGGATTGGCCTGCGAGATCCACGAGGTCGTCCCGGCCCTTCTCGCGGGGACTGTGAAGGGGTCGTTTGTCAACAAGACCTTCCCGTCCGCGCTCCCCCGCACCGAAGAGACGTTTGTCAGTTTTCTTCTCAACAACAGTCCGGGTCTCTTCCTCGAATGTGAGCGGTTCGCCGCCCGGCTCAGGGCCGCCGGGTGCGCGGTCCTCGCCCACGCCTACGACCTCGACGGTTCCAGGGCCGACGGTGTCGTCTACACCTTCCCACCGGAGTTTGCATACATCCTGAAGGGAATGCTCGAGCGGATCGATCCGACTGTCCGGGAGCACTACGATATGCTCCTTGAGTCGTTCTACTCGACGTTCACTGTTCTGCGCTACCTTGCCTGCGGCGAGGACTACGACCGTATCCGGGCATCGCCGGCCCATCGCCGCGAACTCTCGAGGGTGCTTACGGAGCTCGCCGATGCGATCTACGTCCTTGAGGGGGTGCGCGAGGAGGACGGGATTGACCTCGCCCGATTCATTGTCAAGGACCGGAATCTCTATGACGCGCGCCTCCGGGATCTTGGACGGGTGCTGATGAGCGAGGTTGCCGAAAAGATCGTCATCGACCGGCCGGCCCCGGCGGCGGAGCCTCTCCCCCCTCTCCGCGAAGAGCCAGCCCCCGCCCCGACTCCCGTGCCTCCGGCCGAAGAGGAGGAGATCGGATGGGACGAGACCTTCTTCGCCGACGTAACGGAAGAGGAGGAAGGAGAAGAGGAGAGGGAAGAGCCGTCCCCGCTCCCGCCGCCGCCCGCGCTCCGCCGTTTCGTCACACCCCCTCCGGCCCCCGTAATCCGGCCCGCCCCGGAACCGGCACCCGTCCGTTCCGACGGCCTCGATATCTTCCTCGGGCATGCGCAGGACGGGCAGCGGGTCAACTGGTCGCCCGGCCAGCTCAACAACGGCCACATGATCATCCTCGGCGGCTCGGGCGCCGGCAAGACCGAGACGATCCGGTGTATCGCCTCGGAGCTTGCAGCACAGGCGATGCCGGTCGTCCTCATCGACTTCCACGGGGACATGGCCGCGAGCGACGGGGATATCCGGTCCTACAAGATCCGCGAGGGCGGGCAGTACTACTTCAACCCGCTGGAACTCGATCCTTCCATCGACGAGATCACCCCGCTCCGGGCGACCTCGGACTTCGTCGACGCCATCTCGATCAACTTCCCGACGCTCGGCATCCAGCAGCGCCGGAAGATCAAGAATATCATCAAGGACTGCTACCGGATGTCAGGAATCACAGGGAAGACCGAGACCTGGACGCGGGTGCTCGACTTCGATGCCATCGAGGGTGAGATCATGAACTGTGAGGACGAGGCGATCCCGGCCTACCTTGAGGACATCTTCGACTACAAACTCTTCTCGGGGGAGGAGAAGATCTCCCTCCCCACGATACTCTCCGGCGGCATCACCCACATCAACTTAAATGCCCTCCCGGAGAACCTGCGCTACCTCTTTGCGGATCTCTTCCTCCGGCGGATCTACTACACCCTCCAGGCGACGGGTGAGATCCCGCGCGGGTCGGAGGACGAGCGGGCGAAGTTCCGGCTCTTTGTGATCGTCGACGAGGCGAAACTCCTGGTGAGCCAGAAGAGCGGCTCAAAGACGTCGATCAAGGCGGTCTTAAATAAGTACGCGACCGAGATGCGGAAGTTCGGGGTCTCGCTGATCCTTGCGTCGCAGCTGATCGCCCACTTCAACGAGGAGATCCTCGCAAACATCGCCGTAAAGTTCTGCATGCGGTCCGAGAACAAGAAACAGGCTCAGGAGAACGCCAAGTTTTTTGAGGTGAGTGAAAAAGATCTCCTCAACTTCCAGCCGGGGGAGGGCATCCTGATCATCGGTTCGGAGAAGATGAACGTCAGGATCGTCCCGGCGTCCGGTCGGAATCCCTGACCGGGAAAACTCTTATCTCCCGGCAGCGCCGGAGTTCTGGTATGGCAGGGCCGGATACGCTCGATGAGTATCGCGAGAAGAGAGACTTCGCCCGGACTCCGGAGCCGCCGGGGGGGCGGGCGGCGGCATCCCGCCCCATCTTCGTCATCCAGAAGCACCGTGCGACCACGCTCCACTACGACTTTCGCCTGGAAGCCGACGGCGTGCTGAAGTCCTGGGCGGTCCCGAAGGGGCCGTCCGCGAATCCGAAGGAGAAGCGCCTCGCCGTGCCGACGGAGGATCATCCGCTCGACTACGCCGACTTTGAGGGTGTCATTCCGGAAGGGAGTTACGGGGCGGGGACGGTCCTCGCCTGGGACCGGGGAACCTACCGGAACCTTACAGAGAAGGAGGGGCGCGAGATCGGGGTTGCCGAGGCTGTGAGGAGGGGGCACGTATCCTTCTGGCTCGAGGGGGAGAAGGTCCGTGGCGGGTATGCCCTGACTCGCTTCAGGACCGGGAAGGGCGAGGCCTGGCTTCTCGTGAAGATGGACGATGCCGAGGCCGATCCCGATAGAAACCCGGTCGTGGCGGAGCCCCGGTCGGTTATCTCAGGGCGGACGCTTGAGGAGATAGCGGAGGGTGAATGACGGGCGAGCCCCCGCGGAGAAGGCCCCCCGATGTTGTGGAGATGGGCGAGTTCATCTGCCCGGTCTGCGGCAGGCAGTACCCCACGCTCGAAACCCTCCATGCCCACGTCCGGCGTGCGCACCGCCATCCCCCGGTGCTCCGGTGAGGGTGCTCCCCCCTGCGGCGGGTCCCGTCCCGGGGCCCTGTGTCGGGGGCGGGACGGGCGCCGGGGGTGCGCGTCGGGTGGTGGAGATGCAGGGTCTCCCGACCCCGGGAGGGAGTCTGGTAGTCGTTGCCCGGCTGCCTTTCGGTCGGGGTACTGGCTGGTGCGGGAGCGAATATTTTCAAATCCGGACTTAATGGTTTTTCACCGCAGAAACGGGTTCGCAAAACGGTACTAAATAAAGAGTTCATTTTAATAGCCCCGATTGCCTGCGAACCCCCGGAGGAGTGCCCGCGAAAAAGAGCCGGCACCCTGAATTGTTCATACGTAGTGTGAATTTACTGCCGCATAATTCACACAAAAAGACAAATGGGCTGTGTAAAGTCACCAATTTGAAAATCTGTCAAGAATTTGCCCTATAATTCTGGATAGGCAAGAATTGCTCTGGCGTAACCGGGAAATACGCGCTATTTTTCGTTAGTATGATGGATAAGTTTAAAATCAGAACTATCAAAATTTACAGGGATCAATCGATCGCAGATCCTCCCGAAGGTGAGATCATGGCTAGTAAAGTAATGACAAACAACGTTGCAGCAAGCAACGTTATGGCAGAGAC
>Ga0265294_10000310_pt1 | contig 64245 bp, 58 predicted proteins | sample MunlanPumphouse3_FD_192504 | JGI IMG/M metagenome (GOLD analysis project Ga0265294, IMG submission 192504) | Groundwater microbial communities from a municipal landfill in Southern Ontario, Canada - Pumphouse #3 | ecosystem: Environmental > Aquatic > Deep subsurface > Groundwater | place... | reverse complement strand
ATATCCGATGCAATCAAGGCCTCTTCAATAGAGTCGAGAACTTCATCATCAATAATGGATTTTCCTATAACAGCATGAGACAACTTATCAAAAATAGACTTTTTAGTTTTTTGTAAACCTTCGTCCAAAGACTTCTTTTCCTGCTCAGTAGACTCTCCCTTCTTTCCAAATAATCCGAATATTCCCATATAGTATCGTTTAATGTACAAATGTACAAATAATATTTGTGTATGCTCTCAATTGCCGTTTCCCTATAATGGTTTGTAAAGTTCCCTTATACATCCGTCAGCCAAAGCCTCAAGACATGAAATACCCATATCTTCAGGTAATCCGGAATTTTGGTATGCAATAGGTATTTCAGTACATGCCCCTACCACAGGTAACTTTTCAATTTTCCACAACTCTTCAACCACATTTCTGAACCTTAATCCTGCTTCTTTCTGCTTTCCTGCCTTTACAAGATCAGTAATGTCATGAATCTCAATCTGCATCTCCTCAGAAGGTATTTTAAAATTATATCCAAACTTCTCCGCATGTTTCTGATACAGCCCGGTTTTCATTGTCCCGAGAGTAGCAGTAAGCCATGCACCTTGAGGGCATTTATTCTGAGACGCCTTAATCGTCTCTTCAATGATATGTACAACAGGAACAGAAAGCTCTCCTCTGAACTGATCAATAAAATAATGTGCAGTATTACATGTGGTAGCAAGGATATCTGCACCCCAACCAATTAGAGTCTCCAACCCATCCTTTATATAATTATAGGGATTGGGACCTTTACCTAAAATAAATGTAGTCCTATCCGGAGTGATAGTATGAGAATACACAATCATTCTTGGATGTTCCTGATCTACATCAGCCGGGGCTTTTATAGCTAAAATCCTTTGAAATTCAGCAGTTGCAGCAGGACCCATTCCTCCAAGCACTCCTAATGTCAAACCATTATTTTTCATTATCTATTCTAAATTGATATGCAAAGATACATCATGAATGATTAATAGTTATTATTTTTGCAGGCAAACGTTGCATTATTTTTGCAAGCAAAAAATAATTTAATGAGTCAAACAAAAGAACAAAAATACATTCAGCTTCTACCCCAAATAAAATCTCTTATAGAAAACGAAGAAAATCTTATTGCCAATCTTGCAAATATTGCTGCTGCTGTAAAAGAAACTATGGGATACTATTGGGTGGGTTTCTACCTGGTTGAGTCTCCATCAGTATTGGTACTAGGCCCATTTCAGGGACCAGTGGCATGTACCAGAATTAATTACGGTAAAGGTGTATGTGGCACATCATGGAAAGAAGATAGGACAGTTATTGTTCCCGATGTTGATGAATTTCCAGGTCATATTGCATGTAATTCAAAGTCACGTTCGGAAATAGTCGTTCCTCTGAAACGCAAAACCCGGATTATAGGGGTTTTAGACATCGACCATACAGAATTACACACCTTTGACGAAACTGATGCCTTTTATCTTGAAAAAATACTTAACTTTTAAAAAAATAACAAATATGATAAAATCTATTAAGAGAATAACTGTAATACCAATATTACTTCTGTTCAACATTATGGCTATTGCACAGAATAATACTGTTGTATGGAAAGCATATTCCACACATATAAAAGATAATCTATACCAGTTGTTTTTTGAAGCATCAATACCTGAAAACTGGCACATGTACGATATGGGTCCTTATACAACATCCGGACCTGTTGCAACCAAACTTACTTTTACACCAAGCGATGATTATGAACTTATAGAGGAAGTAGAATATATAAAAGAACCAACACGTGTATTCGATGATGTTTTTAATATTGAAATAGGCTATTTCAATAATTCCGCAAAATTAGGACAAAAAATAAAGCTTTTGAAAGAAAACACAACGGTAAATGCTGTGGTTGAATGGATGGTATGTTCTGATATTACTAAATTATGCATTGCTCCCGAAGAAAAAGAATTTTCTATCAACATAGGAGTGATACCAAGCACAATAGAACCAATTAGCGAAGCCAAGTACAATGCCGAAAACCCGGATTCCACAAAAAAGGAGGAAAAGAACGGTTCTATTTGGACTATGATAATAGAAGCTATTTTATGGGGATTTGCCGCACTCCTTACACCTTGTGTATTTCCAATGGTCCCAATGACTGTTTCCTTCTTCATTAAGGGTTCTCAAGACAAAGCTACAGGGAGATTCAGAGCATTCATATACGGATTGTTTATCATTTTACTTTATACCATACCTATTGGAATAATTATAGTTATCACGCGTATTATAGGCGGTGATGCCGTAACAGCGGACATATTCAATTGGCTTGCAACACACTGGTTACCTAACCTACTCTTCTTTGCCGTATTCATGATCTTCGCAGCATCATTCTTCGGAGCGTTTGAAATAGTAATGCCAAGCAAACTTGTAAATAAAAGTGACAGTAATACCGAGAAAAAGGGATTTGGAGGAATATTCTTTATGGCACTCACATTAGTACTAGTGTCATTCTCTTGCACCGGCCCGATAGTAGGGACGGTACTTATAAAATCTACTGCAGGAGAATTTTGGGCACCAATACTAACCATGTTTGCTTTTTCAGTTGCTTTCGCTCTCCCTTTCACATTATTCGCATTATTCCCTTCATGGTTAAATAAAATGCCAAAAAGCGGAGGCTGGTTAAATTCCGTAAAGATTGTTTTAGGTTTTATTGAACTTGCTTTGGGTCTTAAATTTCTAAGTATTGCCGATCAAACCTATCATTGGGGAATCCTTGATAGAGAGATATATTTAGCGTTATGGATAGTTATCTTCACTTTACTTGGATTTTATCTTCTTGGTAAACTTCATTTTAAAAACGATAGTGAAGTTAAGCACATATCTATAACAAGACTTATTCTCTCAATAGTAGTATTTTCTTTTGTTGTATATATGTTGCCAGGAATGTGGGGTGCACCGCTAAAAGGGCTTTCGGGATACCTTCCTCCTATTCAGACTCAGGACTTTATACTTAACAACGACAGTATTATACCAACTTATAAAAGTAGTACCTCAGAAACACCTAAAAAATATAGTGATTTTCTTGAACTCCCTCATAATCTAGATGGTTTCTTTGATGTAGAAGATGCAGTAAAATATGCAGATAAAGTTGGAAAACCTCTATTCGTAGACTTCACGGGACACGGTTGCGTCAATTGCCGTGAGATGGAGGCTAGGGTATGGTCAGATCCTGAGGTTTTGGATATTTTGCGCAATGAATATGTCATCGTTGCTCTCTATTCTGATGACAAAAAAGTGGTTGACGAAAAGGACTGGGTTACCACTGAAACTGGAAAAACTCTTAAAACTCTCGGAAAAATAAACTCACACTACGCTTTGAAAAATTTCGGTGTAAATGCACAACCGTACTATATATTAAAAGGGCGCAATTGGAAGACACTCGTAGAACCACGTGGATATAACCTTGATGTTGCTGCTTTCATTGATTTTCTTAAACAAGGCATTACAGCATACAATAGTGATAAATAATCACTTATCAGGCATACTTACGATTAATTGTCCGGTAAAAACAGACACAAAAAAAACAGAATAACTTTTCAGTTATTCTGTTTTTTTTAATCTTTCTCTTGTACTTTTGCTTTATTGATTACTTCTTTGCGAAGAAATCTTTTACTAAATCATTAGGTATAAGTTCCTCTTGAAAAACGTAAGATCCGGTACGTTCTGATTTAGTCATACGTATGCATTTAACAACATTCTTTGACTTTCCCTTTTCGCCACTAAAAGTAGCCACTGATTTCTTTGCCATTATATAATAAAGTTAAGAGTTATTTAATTTCTCGATGAAGAGTTACTTTCCTCAAGAAAGGATTGTATTTTTTACGTTCCAATCTTTGAGTAGTATTCTTTTTATTCTTAGTCGTGATGTATCTAGAAATACCAGGGACACCACTCTCTCTTTGTTCAGTACACTCCAAAATAACCTGTACTCTGTTTCCTTTCTTTGCCATAGTCGTAAAATTTAAACTAGGTTAATTAACCCTTTTTCCTGAGATTTCTTCAAAGTTGCAGCAAGACCATTCTTATAAATTGTCTTCATTCCTTTGCAAGAAACCTTAAGAGTGATAAATCTTTGTTCCTCTTCAGACCAGAATCTTTTGGTCTTCAAGTTAGGAGCAAATTCGCGCTTTGTGCGTCTTTTGGAGTGGGAAACGTTGTTTCCAATCATCCTTTTCTTTCCTGTCACCTGACAAACTCGTGCCATTATATTGTAATTTTTATATTTATTTCTAAATGAATGCCTCTCGCAAAATATGCTCGAGCTGCTACTTATCTTCAAAGGGGCTGCAAATATCTTGATTTTTTATTTAAAAACCAAATTTTTTAGCTCTTTTAAACAAACTTTAATATTCTCTTCCATCTGATATTATTTGGAAAAGTTTTATTGGTGTCTGACGAAAACCATATGACTGCCGGCTTGCCGACAATATGATCTTCAGGAACAAATCCCCAGTAACGTGAATCAAGAGAATTATGACGATTATCACCCATCATAAAATAATAATTCTGTTTAAAAGTATATTCAGTTGCCACTTCTCCATTAATGATTATTGTATTATACTGAACCATTAAATCATTTTCCTCATAGACATCAATAATTCTGCGATATAAAGGAAGATTTTCTAATGTGAGTTTAACTGTTGCCCCTTTAGAAGGAATCCATAAAGGTCCGTAGTTGTCTCTTGTCCATTTTAAATCAACAAACGGAAACAACATTTCAGGAGAATCAGGATAATCAGGAGGATATACATCAATGTTTTGATCAACGCTTACAACATTCCCCAAAGCTTTCAATTCCTTAACATCATCTGAATTAAGTGGAAAATCGGGGTAACCAGGAAGTGCCTGATTATACCATACCTCCGATGAGTTTATTCCAAATTTCTTCAGAATTATACTATTTATTGCAGAACCATTAGTTATCACTGTATAAGTGTTTCTGATTCCGTGATAATTGGTCTGAGCCTCTCCATTAATAAATACTACTCCATTTTTTATTTTCAATGTATCGCCAGCAATAGCAACACAACGTTTTACATAATGATCCTTTTTATCAACGGGTCGAACAATAATAGGTCCTAAAGTCTTCTGAGTATATTCTCTTCCACTCATTCTGACATGCGTATAATAATCTTCAGTAATAGCCTTTTTTAACACTGTGTCTCCATTAGGAAAACTAAATACCACATAATCATCTCTTTTAACAGTCCCGATTCCTTTGATTCTCTTATAATCAAATTGCATAAATTTCAGATAACTTTCTTTTCCTGAAATAGGAAGTACATTATGAACAAATGGCATAGAGATAGGAGTTTGAGGCAATTTAGGTCCATAAGCAAGTTTGCTCACGAACAAATAATCACCCGTCATTAATGAGTTTTCCATGGATGAGGAAGGTATTTTATAGGCCTGAAAAAAGAAAATATTAATGAAAGTAACTACTATGATAGCAAAGATAATTGCATCCAACCAGTCAAGTAATGAGTTTCTTTTCTCCCCCTCCTTATATTCTTTCTTCCAAAATGCCCATTTTACCTTTTTAGTTATTTTGACATCAAAAATTACGATAAGGCCAAAAAGCCACCAGCAATTTCTAATCCAAATTACCCAAAGGATATAAAGTACAGCCCAAAAGCCGAACTTCACCCATCTATTATTATATATGTCTCTAATAATCATCTGTTCAGAGTGACTTTAATCAATCAAGAAAGATTCTTTTGAAATCAAATCACCCTCACCTATTTATTGTTTCTAAAAAACTATTTTATAGAATTAATAATAGCTTCAAACGCTTTTGGATTATTCATTGCAAGGTCAGCAAGAACTTTACGGTTCAGGCCAACATTCTGTTGAGCCAATTTCCCCATAAATTGAGAATAATTCATCCCATGTTGTCTTGCAGCTGCATTTATACGCATAATCCACAAAGAGCGAAAGCTACGTTTTTTATTTTTACGGTCGCGATAAGCATAAGTTAATCCTTTTTCATAGGTGTTCTTAGCTACGGTCCATACATTTCTTCTTGATAAGAAATTACCGCGGGTTTCCTTTAGAATTTTTTTGCGGCGAGCTCTTGAAGCTACCGAGTTAACCGATCTTGGCATAATTTTAATTGGTTTTGAATGACAGCGCTCTGTTTTAAGAGACTTTCATGCTGTTCATTCGGGTTAAACAAATAATGAATTACTTTACTAATAAAGCTTTTACTCTCTTTTCGTCAACTGGCAAAACCATTGCGACATGAGTAAGATTTCTTTTTTGCTTTTTAGTCTTTTTAGTCAAAATGTGACTTTTGTAAGCGTGCTTTCTTTTCACTTTTCCAGTACCGGTGAGCGTAAAACGCTTCTTTGCACCGGAATTGGTCTTCATCTTTGGCATAGTTAAAATTTTTAACTTGTTTGTAAATTAATATAATCTAAACCGGAGTTGTCATTCAAACATGAGAACGTAAGGTTTTAATTATTTCTTTTTAATTGGTGCTAACATCATTATCATTCTCTTTCCCTCTAGTTTAGGCATTTGTTCTGCTTTCCCGAATTCTTCCAATTCTACAGCAAAACGCAGAAGTAATTTTTCTCCCTGCTCTGAAAAAAGTATTGAACGACCTCTAAAAAAAACAAATGCTTTTACTTTTGATCCTTCAGACAAAAAACTTTGTGCATGTTTCAATTTAAATTGAAAATCATGTTCGTCTGTATTTGGGCCAAACCTTATCTCCTTTATTACCACCTTAGAAGCATTTGCTTTCTGTTCTTTTGCTTTCTTTTTCTGTTGGTAAATAAATTTTTGATAATTGATTATCTTACATACAGGAGGATCTGCAGTCGGTGATATCTCAACCAAATCCAGGTCCATTTCTTCAGCCATACGAATAGCCTCTGAGAGAGAAAATAAACCTTGTTGTATATTATCTCCAACCACTCTGACTTTTTGAGCGGTAATCTCATGATTAATTTTGGGACCTACTTCCTTCTGTGGTAGTACTCTATTATAAGTCCTTGGCTTATTGGTAGGTTTTGGTCTCGGCGGTCTGTAATTCGTTGTGGCTATAGTTGTATCCTCCTATTTAAATTGTTCATTAATTTCTTTATTGATATTTTCTACAAATTTTTCAATAGATACCATCCCTTCATCACCCACTCCCTGTCTTCTAACTGATACTGAGTTAGATGCCTCTTCTTTCTCACCAACAATCAATAGAAAAGGAATCCTCTTCATTTCATTCTCTCTAATCTTTTTCCCTATTGTCTCATTACGGTCATCTATGGAGGCGCGAATATCGTAATTATTAAGCAATTCGCCAACTTTTTTTGCAAAATCGTTGTATTTCTCACTTAATGGAAGTATAACAGCTTGGTCAGGAGTTAACCATAAAGGAAATTTTCCTCCCGTATGTTCTATCAATACAGCAATGAATCTTTCCATAGAGCCAAACGGCGCACGATGAATCATGACTGGACGATATTTCTTATCATCGGCTCCCACATATTCAAGGTCAAATCGTTCAGGAAGATTATAATCAACCTGAATAGTACCTAACTGCCATTTACGGCCAATAGCATCCTTTACCATAAAATCAAGTTTAGGACCATAAAATGCTGCTTCACCCAATTCAATAGTTGTCTTCAACCCCTTTTCCTGTGAAGCTTCTATAATAGCCTGCTCTGCCTTCTGCCAATTTTCATCAGTACCGATATATTTTTCCTTATCTTCAGGGTCCCTTAAAGATATCTGAGCAGTATATTCTTTAAAGTCAAGTGTTTTAAATATATATAAGACAATGTCTATCACTTTACAAAACTCTTCCTTTAATTGATCAGGACGGCAAAAAATATGAGCATCATCCTGAGTAAAGCCACGCACACGAGTTAATCCATGCAATTCCCCACTTTGTTCGTAACGATATACAGTGCCAAATTCAGCGTAACGCAAAGGAAGGTCTTTATATGAATGGGGTTTTATTCTGTATATTTCACAATGGTGAGGACAATTCATCGGTTTAAGTAAAAATTCTTCACCTTCTTGAGGAGTATGAATAGGCTGAAAAGAATCTTTTCCATACTTAGCATAGTGGCCCGAGGTCACATATAATTCCTTTTGTCCTATATGAGGAGTAATTACTGGAAGATACCCATATGATTTCTGTACCTTCTTCAAAAACATTTCTAGTCTTTCACGAAGTACAGCACCTCTTGGCAACCACAAAGGGAGTCCAGGTCCCACTCTTTGAGAAAATGTGAATAACTCCAATTCCTTGCCAAGTTTACGATGGTCTCTTTTCTTTGCTTCTTCAAGGAAAACAAGGTATTCATCCAACATCGATTTCTTTGGATATGTAACTCCATAAATTCTTGTAAGCATCTTATTGTTTTCATTACCTCTCCAGTATGCACCTGCAATTGATGTAAGTTTAACAGCTTTAATCACAGATGTATCACGTAAGTGAGGACCGCGACACAAGTCTGTAAATAAACCGTTTGTATATAATGTGATTGAACCATCTTCCAGATCATTAATCAATTCACACTTATATTCATCACCCTTCTTATCAAAAAAATTAAGAGCTTCGACTTTTGATATATCTTTTCTTGTAAATGTCTGTTTTTCACGGGCAAGTTCAAGCATTTTATTCTCAACATTTTTCAAATCAGCTTCAGAAATCTGTCTTTCTCCAAAATCAACATCATAGTAAAACCCAACTTCAATAGAAGGCCCTATACCGAACTTTATGCCAGGATATAGGATTTCAAGAGCTTCAGCCATCAAGTGTGAAGAAGAATGCCAAAATGTCTTTTTAGCCTCTTCGTCATCCCACTTATATAATTTTATTGAAGAATCCTCAGTTATTTTACGATCCAAATCGTATACTATATTATTCACACTTGCTGCCAAAACATCAGCAGCCAAACGAGGACTAATACTCTGTGCTATTTCATAAGCAGTAATCCCTTGTTCATACTCTTTAATGCTACCGTCCGGAAATGTAATCTTTATCATTATATTCTGTTTTTCACTTCAATCAGCAAAGGTAAAATTTTATTTCTTATCTTTGCATGTACAGAAAATTTTTTAAACATTAATGACTATGGATCAAGAAAAGAAATTGAGTCAAAACAGCAACATGTGGAAGAAAGCCGCAACAGACGGTTTAATTTTAGCATCAGTAACAGTGATAATTGTAACACTGAATTCACTTATTGAGACAAAGGTTACAGGAATATTATTTTCAATATTAAAGTTTGCCGGTTCGATATACCTGCTTTATAAATTTATGAAAAAATATTCTCAAGTATCCAACAAACAGTCTACTTTTAAATATGGTTTTTTGACCTGCTGTTTCTCTGCTATTATATGTGCCGCATATACTTTTTTCATGTTGACAGTATTATTTCCTGAAACGGTAACACAAACATTCGACACTATGTTGGAGATGTTCAACGGTTCAGATGAACAACAAAATATTCTTCTAAAAATCGAAGATAATTTTCCTCAACTTATGTTTTTTAGCTCGCTCATTTGGGATATAATTATTGGGTTAATAGTTTCTGCAATAATTTCAAGTTCTATCTCAAAAAATAAAGAATTTTTCCCCACAACTACTGATGTTGAAGAATAATCGTATGGATCTCTCTATAATAATTTCACTCTATAATGAGGAAGAGTCTATCAATGAACTTGTTTTATGGATTAATAAAACATTTGAACAAAAGAACCTTTCATATGAGATAATCATAATAAATGATGGCAGTACAGACTCCTCATGGAAAATAATTGAAAAACTGTCAGAAAATCATCCTGAAATCAGAGGTATTTGTTTCAGGAGAAATTATGGAAAATCAGCAGCTTTATATTCGGGATTTGAAGCAGCATTAGGAGATATTGTTGTAACGATGGATGCTGACCTTCAAGATAGTCCGGAAGAGATTCCTGAAATGATGCGCATGATTAAGGAAGATGATTATGATATTGTTTCCGGCTGGAAAAAGAAGAGACATGACGGAATTTTCACAAAGAATATACCTTCAAAAATTTATAATGCTACTGCAAGAAAAGTTACCGGAATTAAACTCCATGATATGAATTGCGGATTAAAAGCCTATAAAAATGAAGTAGTAAAGAGTATTGAAGTTTATGGTGAAATGCACAGGTACATTCCATATCTTGCAAAAAATGCCGGATATAATAATATAGGAGAAAAAGTAGTAAAACATCAGGCAAGAAAATACGGAAAGAGCAAATTTGGAGTTGACCGGTTTTTTCATGGATTTCTTGATCTTATATCAGTATGGTTTCTTCAGAAATTCGGGAAAAAGCCAATGCACTTTTTTGGGGTTATTGGAACACTTATGTTTATCTGTGGCTTTATCATAGCCATATGGCTTATTATAGATAAATTGATAACTCAGGCCCATGCTTTAGTATACAGACCAGTAACAGAACAACCATTATTTTATATCGCATTAGTGGCAGTAATAGTGGGTGTACAACTTTTTTTAGTCGGTTTTGTCGGAGAACTTATTTCCCGTAACAGTATGGAAAGAAACAAATATGATATTAAAAAAAGAATTCACTAAATTTTCTTTAATTCTTCAACTTTTTCGAAAGCAGCCTTAACATCTTTATTTCCCTCGAACTCGCCTGAAATCTTTGCATATTCATCTTGATTGATGATCTTACATGTTCCATTAAATTTTGCACCTTTTTCAATGCTTAATTTGGTTGCTTGAAGAACCCCTGTATACTCACAGGTATTCATAAGTGTAAGAACATCACTCACAATGATGTTACCTTCCATCTTTCCCCAAATATCAGCATTTGTACAAAAAACATCACCTTTAATCGTAGCTTGTTCCCCTAATACAACTTTCCCTTTAGTTTGAATTTTACCATCAAATTTGCCATCAATTCTAATATCATTCGGCGAAATAAGAATACCCTTTTTTATTTCTGCACCAATAGACAATCGTGTTATTTCGTTAACGTGGGGTGTTGGGGTTACTACCGGTTGATTTTTATCTGCCATAATTATTATTTTAAATTTATTATTAAATATGGATTGCCTCAAAATATGCGGAAGCAACTGCTTCCATAATAGATTCGCTCATAGTAGGATGTGGAAAAATAGACTTTAATATATCAGCCCCTTTAACTCCCAAATTTCTGGCAACAACTATTCCGCCTATCATTTCGGACACATTTGCACCAACAAAATGAGCACCTAAAACTTCGTCAGTTACCTCATCAATTATTATCTTAACAAATCCATCCCTTTCTCCCGCCGCAGTAGCTTTTCCAGATGCAGTAAATGGAAATTTTCCAACTTTATATTCTATTCCCTTCTCTTTTACAGCCCTTTCGGTCATACCTACTGATGCAATTTCAGGAGAGATATATGTACATCCCGGTATATTGCCGTAGTCAATGACCTTCGGATTTAATCCAGCAATAGCTTCAACACAACAAATACCTTCGGCTGAAGCCACATGAGCCAATGCCTGAGTAGGAATAACATCCCCTATTGCATAAATACCTTCAACATTTGTTTTATAATACTTATCAACTAATATTTTACCTCTGCTCATATTTACACCACATTCTTCAAGCCCAATATACTCAGTATTCGGAACCACTCCGGTAGCAGACAATACAATCTCAGCTTCAACCACCTCTTCTCCCTTTTTAGTTTCTACGGTAAGTTTACACATATCACCAGAAGTATCCACGCTCTTTACCTGAGCAGAGACCATCACCCTCATTCCCATCTTTCGAAAAGAACGACTGATTTGTGCACATACATCATCATCCTCCAAAGGGACTACTCTATCAAGATATTCTATCAAAGTAACATCAACTCCAAGTGAGCGATAGAAGAAAGCAAACTCACTTCCAATAGCCCCTGAACCAATAATTGCCATGCTTTTAGGCAATTTATCAGGAACCAGTGCTTGCCTGTAACATATTATTTTTTTACCGTCAACAGGAGCAAAAGGTAAAGAACTTGCCCTGGCACCGGTAGCAACAATAATATGATCAGCTTCATATACAATCTTATTATCATCATCGTCAATGACACTTACCATCTTACCGGCAAGTAAACTTCCGGATCCACTAATAAGTTTAATATTATTCTTTTTAATAAGATAATCTATTCCCTTTGACATGGCATTGGAAACGTTTCTACTCCTTGCAACTATTTTAGCCAAATCGGGAGTGACATTTTCCGCAGAAAAACCGTAACTCTCTCCACTTTGAGCATAATGAAGTGCTTGCGCACTTTTTAGCATCGCTTTTGTAGGAATACAACCCCAATTTAAACATATTCCACCCAACTCCGCCCTTTCAACTAAAGCAGTAGTTAATCCAAGTTGAGAAGCCCTGATTGCGGCAACATATCCACCTGGCCCTGAACCTATTACTATAACATTAAATTTCTGCATATTATTACTGTTTAAACCTCCTTACCATGGCAATTCTTATATTTTTTACCACTTCCACATGGACATGGGTCATTTCTTCCAACCTTTTTTTCAACTCTTATGGGCGCATTACTTTTAGGTTCTGAATTCTGATTCAGCAAATCCGGTCTGCTGGTCTGCATCCTGCTCATATCTGTACTTTTCTTTTGAGCCTCAGAAGCAACAGCAGTAGGTTCCTGATCGGTTTTAAGAAAAATAAAAGACCTTAACAAAAATGAAAGAACATCCTTACTTATATTTTCCAATACTCCAAGGAATAAGTTAAAACTTTCCTGCTTATACACCAAAATAGGATCCTTTTGCTCATAAGCAGCATTTTGTACAGCCTGTTTCAAATCATCCATATCTCTCAAATGATCTTTCCAATACTCATCAATAACTCTTAATGTCATTGTCTTTTCAAGCGACTTGATTAATTCTTTTCCTTTACTTTCATAAGCCTTTTTTAAATCAACAAGAACAGTATATACTTTCATCCCATCGGAAACAGGAATAGCAATATTCTGATAGAACATTCTTTTCTTTTCATAAACATAGTCGATGATTGGCCATGCCTGCTTTACCATTATATCAAACCTCCTCTTTTGATTTTCAAGTATTGATTCTATCAATTTTGCAGTGATTTCAGACTTTTTTGATTTCTCGTAAAACTCTTCATCAAAACCAGGGTCAATAGCAAGTATCTTTGTAAGTTCCTCACAAAAGGCATTATATTCTAAAGCGGAATTATTATCAACAAATATTTCACAATAATCATAAATCATATTAAGGACATCTACATCAATTCTTTCACCAGTAAGTGCGCTCTTTCTCTTTGTATATACAACTTCTCTTTGTGAATTCATGACATCATCATAATCGACCAAACGTTTTCTGGTACCGAAGTTATTTTCTTCGACTTTTCTCTGCGCTCTTTCAATAGAACTTGAAAGCATTGAACTTTGCAAGGATTCCCCCTCTTTCATGCCCAATCCGTCCACTACTTTGGAGATACGATCTGACCCGAAAAGACGCATAAGATCATCTTCAAGTGAAACATAAAAAACAGAAGAACCAGCATCCCCCTGACGACCTGCACGACCTCTCAACTGCCTATCTACACGACGACTGTCGTGACGCGCAGTACCTATAATAGCCAACCCCCCCGCAGTTTTTACTTCCTCAGTAAGTTTTATATCCGTACCACGACCTGCCATATTTGTAGCAATAGTAACCGTACCTGCTTCACCGGCATGAGCTACTACCTCAGCTTCACGGGCATGTTGCTTCGCATTCAATACCTGGTGGTTTATACCACGGATTTTTAACATTCTGCTCAACAATTCAGATATTTCCACAGACGTTGTTCCAACAAGCACCGGACGCCCTTTTTTTGTCAAATCTTCAATCTCTGCAATGACAGCGTTATATTTATCTTTTTTAGTCTTATAAATCAAATCATTATGATCATTACGGATAATCTTTCTGTTTGTAGGAATGACGACAACATCAAGTTTATATATTGACCAGAATTCACCAGCTTCAGTTTCGGCAGTACCTGTCATACCCGCAAGCTTGTGATACATTCTAAAATAATTTTGAAGTGTAATTGTTGCGAATGTCTGGGTAGCAGCCTCAACTTTAACATTTTCCTTAGCCTCAATAGCCTGGTGCAGACCATCAGAATAACGACGGCCTTCAAGAATACGACCTGTCTGCTCATCAACTATTTTGATTTTATTATCCATTACAACATATTCGACATCCTTTTCAAACATAGCGTAGGCTTTTAAAAGTTGATCTACAGTATGCATTCTTTCAGCCTTAAGAGAATAATTCGAATATAATTCATCTTTTTTCTCCTGCTTTTCTTCTGGAGACAGATCAAGTTCCTGCTCAAGCTTAGATATCTCTTCCCCAAGTTTAGGCATAAGGAAAAAATCCGGATCACTAAGACTCTGAGCCAATACTTCATTTCCTTTATCGGTAAGTTCTATTGACCTTTGCTGTTCATCAATCACAAAATATAAATCATTTGTAACAATCCTTTGCTCTATATCCTTTTCCGTGAAAGAAGCTTTAATCACCCTACTCTGAACATCCTGTAATATCTGTTTAATGCCTGGCTCACTCAGATATTTTAAAAGTGGAGAATATTTAGGCAACCCTTTATTCGCTCTTAAAAGCAACAAATCACCTTTATCTTTAATTTCACCTGCAGCAATAAGTTTTTTTGCTTCACTTAGAGTCTGATTCACAATTAGTCTCTGCGCAGTATACAAGCGCTCAACGTAAGGTTTATACTCAATAAATGTCTGATCACCGCTCTTCTGTACCGGACCAGAAATAATTAAAGGAGTACGGGCATCATCAATCAAAACAGAGTCAACCTCATCCACAATTGAATAATGATGTTTTCTTTGAACAAGATCCTCAGCAGTGATTGCCATGTTATCTCTCAAATAATCAAAGCCGAATTCATTATTAGTACCAAATGTAATATCTGATTTATAGGCATTTTTACGAGGTTCTGAGTTTGGCTGATGTTTATCAATACAATCAACACTCAAACCATGAAATTGATACAAAGGACCCATCCATTCAGAGTCACGTTTTGACAAATAATCGTTGACTGTTACAACATGAACCCCTTTCCCTGATAATGCATTCAAAAATACCGGGAGTGTAGCTACAAGGGTTTTACCTTCACCTGTTGCCATTTCTGCAATTTTTCCCTGATGCAATACTATACCGCCAATAAGCTGAACGTCATAATGAACCATATCCCACTTGATGATATTTCCTCCGGCCATCCAACTGTTCTTCCAATATGCATAATCTCCATCAACAGTTACAAAGTCTTTTGTTGTACTTAAATCCCTGTCAAACTGAGTAGCCTTGACTTTGATAATAGTATTATCATTAAAACGTCTCGCTGTTGATTTCATAACAGCAAAAGCATCAGGTAATACCTTATCAAGAACCTCTTCTATTTTAATATCAATATTTTTTTTGATATTATCCAACTGAGTAGCCAATATTTCTTTTTGTGAAACATTAATCTCTACATCCTCGAGTTGTTCTTTAATTGTTTGAACTTTAGCTTCATCATCTGCAATATATGAAGCAATTGTTTCTTTAATTTTATATGTTTCAGCTCTCAAATCATCATCAGAGAGCTTATCAATACGTTCATAAGAAGCTAAAATTGAGTTAAGAATTGGTGTTAGCTGTTTTAGATCCCTATCAGCCTTAGAACCAAACATTTTCTTAAGAGTACTTGAAAAAGCCATAATTATTCTTAGTTAATGGATACAAATATAATAAAAAATGAAAATAATCTTTAATTTTACAGAATGAAACGGACATTGATATTGTGTTCCGACGGCACCTCAACCATACAATCCATGGATTTCGGTGAAACTTATCACTCTATTGATGGAGCCGTACAAGAATCCAGCCATGTTTATATACATTGCGGACTTAACTATTTTATAGAACATTATGCCAAAAAAAAAGAAAGTATAGACATTCTGGAAATAGGCTTTGGGACAGGTTTAAATGCACTTTTGACTGTTATTGAGCAACAAAATAATCCTTTACTGACAAAATGTCCAATCTACTATGAAACTGTCGAATTATACCCATTAGACGAAGAGGAATGGAGCAAGCTTAATTACCCTGAAAAACTCAATATAAGAGACCCGAAAAAAAATAATAAGAAAGAAAATGTTTCAGAAATTTTTAAAACTATCCATCAATGCGAGTGGGGAGTAATGACAAAAATTGGCATAAGTTTTAACTTTATGAAAATAAAAGAAAACATACTTAATTTTGAACCTACGCGGATTTTCGATATAGTATTTTTTGATGCATTTTCACCAAATTCCCAACCTGAATTGTGGAGTCAGAAAATATTCAACAAAATAGCAAGGCACCTTCACAATGAATCGATACTTACAACTTATTCATCAAAGGGAGATGTAAAACGAGCACTAAGAGCATCTGGATTTACAATTACACGCTTACCGGGGGTAGGTACAAAAAGACACATAATAAGAGGAATAAAAAACAATACAATAATATGAAAATAAAAACAATTGCACTTGTCGCACACGACAACAGAAAAAAAGACCTTATCGAATGGGTAAAATACAATAAAGGGACATTACTCAAATATAAACTTGTATGCACTGGTACAACTGGACGTCTAGTTGAAGAAACTCTATCAGAAAATAATGATAATATAGATCTAGATATAACAAAACTTAAATCCGGCCCACTTGGAGGAGATCAACAACTTGGATCTCTAATTGCTGAAGAAAAGATTGATATGATGATTTTCCTTTGGGACCCCATGCAACCACAGCCTCATGATGTAGATGTAAAAGCCCTTCTTCGAATCTCAAGTCTTTATAACATTCCTACCGCTTGTAACAGATCAACAGCAGACTTTCTTATCTCATCACCATTGTTGAAATTTGATTATGAAAAGGCCAAAACTGATTATTCAAGTTATCTTGACAGAAAACTATAGAAAAAAGAAAAGGCTGCCTATTTGGCAGCCTTTTCTTTTTTATTGACTTTGTACAAGTTATTCTTGTACGATTGCGCCCATAGGACAAGCTTCAGCACAAGTGCCACAATCGACGCATACTTCAGGATCTATTTTATAAATATCACCTGCAGAGATAGCCCCAACAGGACATTCATCAATACAAGTACCGCATGCGGCGCAATCTTCAGTAATTTTGTAAGCCATTGTTATAAACTTTTTATAATTAGTAATCAAATATTCTACAAATATAATACCTTTTAAAGTTAGTAACCAAAAATTTCAGATGTAGAAACCTTCTTTATTGGACCATATTTTTTAAGCGATTTCATATCAAAATCATTTTCATCACCTAAAATGCAAATAGTATAACTTCTATTCTTTATCCATTCCTTTTGAAATTTTACAACATCACTAAGAGTAATGTTCTTAACTTCATCAAATATAACTTTGTTTATATCATAATCTATACCTAACTTCTGCATTGAATAATAGTTCCACAAAACATCACTCTTAAGAACTCTTTGTGTACGTAATCTTGATAATAGGGATTCTTTAGCAATTTTGAACGCTGTTTCAGATTCAGGCATATCATTTATAATCTCATCAAATGCAGTCAGAGCATCCATCATTTTATCATTCTGCGTAGCAATCATTGTTCTGAATATATAGTTCTTTTCAAGATCAGACGGCTGAGTTAAAGATGCTCCGGCAGAATAAGCCAAACCTCTGGCTTCTCTCATTTCCTGGAATACTATTGAGTTCATACCTCCTCCAAAATATTCATTAAATATGGTCTCAATAGGAACAATTGACACATCAAATTTCTCTCCTCTATTAGAAATAGAAGAAAGATAAATCTGTTTTGCATCATATGGCGCAATCAACACACTATTTTCTTGAGTTTTATTCTGAACAAAGGTCTTATTCTTTTCAATCTTAACCAATTGAGCAGGAACATTGTGTGCATTATTAATAGTCTCAATAAATTCAGTTTCGCTTTGAGGACCATAATAGAAAATCATATGTTCTATATTATTCATATAATGTATTTTCGACAATAATTCGGTATCAGAAATTGATTGAAGCTCTTTTTCCGATAGAATATTTGTTGAAGGGTTATTTGCACCCCAGATGCCGTATTGAGTCAACATGGAAAAATTGGCGCGTTGGTTTAATTTACTGTCGGCACGTTGCTTTAAAGTGTTCTCTTTCATCATTGTCAAAACATTTGAATCAGGTTGGGCATCAGCCAACAAACTCTCGAACAATTCTATAGCTGGAACCATATTTTCTGACAAGCCAGAAAGAGAGACATAACATCTCTCTGATGTACTTTCTAAAGAAAAATTACAAGCAAGTTTGTAAAACTCCTGTTTAATTTCAGCCGCACTTTTAGTGCTTGTTCCCAAATAATTTACATATCTAAAAGCAGTACTTAATGCTTTATCTTCATTATTTCCAAAATCAAATACATATTCTAATTCGAACAGGTCATTTGTGACATTCTGCTTATAAAGGACAGGAATGTTGCTCTTAGCCGTAAGCTTACTCATATCCTTTGTAAAATCAAGGAATACAGGTTCAATAGGCTCAACTACAGATGCTTGTATTTCACGAAGAAAAGCACTTGAAGTATCCCTGTTAGTACAAATAGGAGTAATATCAGGTTTAGTCATCTTTATTTCGTTAGGATCCTTACCCTGAAGCTTTTTAACAAAAACATAATTACTATCACCAATAAATTCATTTGCACAAGCAACTATTTCTTCTTTAGTTATTTTAGATAAATCTTCTATTTGAGAAACTTCTTTTGCCCATGGAATATCATAAATAAATGATTCAACAAACATATCGGCTCTTGAATCATTATTCTCCATATACTTCATCAAATTGTATTTATAATTATTAACTGTAGCAGTAAGCAATTCATCATCAAAATCACCTGCCTTAAGTTTTTTAAGCTGCTCAAATATTATATCCTTTACTTCTTCCAAAGTTTGTCCTTGTTTTGGGCGTCCCTGAACCAAAAATACAGAGTAATCGGCAAAAGATTGTACTCCAGCATAGCACCCTAAAGTTTTTTGCTGCTGATTTATATTCAAATCTATCAAACCTGCTTTACCATTATTCAGAATACTGGACATAAGTTCAAGAGTTCTTGACTTTTCATTGTTATAACTAGGCAATCTCCATGCAAGAACCATCATAGGAGCTTCCAATCCCATAACTTCTTTAATAATAGGTTCTTTGATAGGTTCTTCTACTTTGAAGTCCATCTTCTTGAGATTTTTATTAGGCTCCATAGTACCAAAATATTTATCAATAGTCTTGATCATATCATCAGGATTAAAATCACCTGACAAACAAATTGCGATATTATTAGGAACATACCACTCTTTGTAGTAATTTTTGATATTGGTTATAGACGGATTTTTAAGATTTTCCTGAGTTCCTAAAACAGTCTGAGTCCCGTAGGGGTGATTTTTAAACAAAGCAGATAATAAACTTTCAAAAAGCTTCCTACTGTCTTGTGTCAATGACATATTTTTTTCTTCATAAACAGTCTCAAGCTCCGTGTGAAAACCTCTTATTACATTGTGAGAAAACCTGTCGGCCTGAATCTTTGCCCAATTATCAATTTGATTTGAAGGTATGTCTTCAACAAATACTGTCTGGTCATAACTTGTATACGCATTTGTGCCGGAAGCACCAATAGCAGCCATCAATTTATCATATTCATTTGGAATAGAATATTTTGAAGCCTCATAAGAAAGTGAGTCAATGACCTTATAGATTACTTTTCTCTGAGTTTCTTCAGTCGTTTTACGATAGATTTCAAATTGAGCCTCTATTTGATCAAGAAGTGGTTTTTCTAATTCATAGTTTTGAGTACCAAACTGCTCAGTTCCTTTGAACATAAGATGTTCAAAATAGTGAGCAAGTCCTGTAGTTTCAGAGGGATCGTTTTTACCTCCCACTTTTACTGCAACATAAGTTTGAATCCTTGGTTCAGCCTTATTTACAGTCATATATACTTTCAAACCGTTGTCCAAAGTATATATTCTAGCTTTAAGTGGATCATTAGGCACAGTCTCATACTTATACTGACTGCATGAAGCAACAATCATCAACAATAACGCTGCGAAAAAACTGCATTTCATTAACTGTTTCATTTTTTTAATTAAATTAATAATGTATTAAGGTATGTTTTATAACTTTTTCTGATATGTCTTGGTTCAATTTATGCACTAATTTAAACAAAAGTAATCAAGTAAAGTTATATCTTTGCCAAAAATAAATAAAAATGAAAAGATTTGTTGCTGTTACACTTGTATTTATTTTAAATATTCCTTTTTTTGTCTTTTATGCTCAGGATAAGCAATCAAACACCCAAGAGCAGAACATTGTGCAATTTGATAAGACAATACACAATTTTGGAGACATTCTTGAATCGACGGGTCCCGTTGAATGTACTTTTACATTAAAAAACATAAGCAATAAACCAATTGCCATACATAATGTTATATCTTCCTGCGGATGTACTTCTCCGGAATGGACTAAAGAACCTGTTTTGCCCTCAAAAAAAGGGAAAATAAAAGTAATTTTCCAGAACGATCAGGGTCCTTTCCCATTTGACAAGACTCTTACAGTCTACATTTCCGGGCTTAACAGACCTGTTGTTCTTAGAATAAGGGGTATTGTACATGAAAAGAAAAAAGACATCAATGAACTTTACAAAATAAGAATAGGAGAGCTTGGATTCAGAAAAACCAATTATACAATCGGATATATTGATCAGGGTCGTTCAAAGTCTGACGATGCAGATATAGCCAATATGTCCAACAATTCCGTTAAAGTTTCAATATCGGAACAAAGTGATGGTTTATCAATCAAAATATCTCCCAACCCTATTCCTGCAAAAAGCACAGCAATAATGACATACTCCATAAACACAGCTTTGGGAAAAGCTAAATGGGGAAAGACAGATTACTATGCAAAATTTATATTGAACGGAAAGAAATATGAAGAAAAAATTAGCGTGAAAGGTGTCATTAAAGATAACTTTAAATCAATAACTAAAGAGCAACTGAATCTCGCTTCCTCACCTTTTTTTGAAACCAGTTATTATGAATTCAACGAAGTAAAACAAGGAAAAATTATGGAACATACCTTTGTTATGAAAAACAAAGGAAAAAGCGAACTTATAATACATAAAATTGAAAGTGAACAAGGTGGAGTGACCATCCTGAATCCTATGCCAATAAAGGTAAAAGCCGGTGGACTGGTTAATATAAAGATACAGTTTGACACAAAAACTTACGAAGGAGAAGTTATAAACATTCTCACTCTTATCACTAATTCACCTTCAAGGCCAATGGTAAATCTTTTTATAACAGGAAACGTAATAAAATAACATGGACATAAAACCAAAAGGGAATTTTTTTGAAGAATATAATAACGAAGAAAGTGCTCTTGTTGTTAATGAAGGTATAGAACAACCCCCTATCATAAATCCGTATGTAAAAACTTTCTTCAACAATAAAAACTCTGCTTTATCTTTCGACGAATACATGAATGGAATCTTGGCTGGAGATACTACAATCTTGAGTCAAGCAATAACATTAGTAGAAAGTGCTCTTCCTGCACACCGAACCATCGCTCAAAAGATAATACAAAAGTGTCAAGAATCTGCATTGGCACTTAAATCCATGAGAATAGGAATTACAGGAGTACCTGGCGCCGGAAAAAGCACTTTTATTGAATCATTTGGTTCACTATTGACATCAACAGGCCATAAACTTGCGGTTCTAGCTATTGATCCCAGCTCTGAAAGAAGTAAAGGAAGTATTCTGGGTGATAAAACCAGAATGGAAACGCTATGTAATGACCCTAATGCCTTTATACGTCCCAGCCCAACTACAGGATCATTAGGAGGAGTAGCAAGAAAAACCAGAGAAACAATTCTTCTCTGTGAAGCAGCTGGATTTGATGTTATTTTTATTGAAACAGTAGGAGTTGGTCAATCTGAAACCGCAGTACATTCGATGAGCGACTTTTTCCTTCTTCTTATGCTTTCAGGTGCTGGAGATGAACTTCAAGGAATAAAAAGAGGAATAATGGAAATGTCCGATCTTATTGCAATAACCAAAGCAGATGGAACAAATGTAAGCAAAGCAACAATGGCAAAAGCTTTGTATTCCAACGCATTACATCTATTTCCACCAACTGAATCAGGATGGATTCCTACAGCAGTGACTTCTTCTGCAGTAACAAAAGAGGGATTGCCTGAAATTCTCGTAAAAATAAAGGAATACTTTTCTCTTGTCAGGAAAAATGGTTACTATGAAAAAAGGAGAAGAGAGCAGGCTCAATTTTGGATGTATGAAAGTATAAATGAATCGCTGAAAAATATGTTTTATGAAAATAAAATGATTGAAGATCTTTTACCGAAATATGAAAATGCCGTGTTAACCGGTAAATTAGAATCGTTTACCGCCGCTTCTGAACTGATAGATAAATATAAATTATCTAAATAATCGACATGAATCTGCGGATTACAATACATATAATAAATTTTAATTAAAAACAAATGAGTTGGGATCTATTTTTTGATGCGCTCAGAAACAGTGTTCTCATCACTGGACTGGTGATTGTTATGATGTTAATGATTGAGTATATAAACGTTCAATCTCATGGGAAATGGTTTGAAAAATTACAAGGATCTAAAACAAAACAGGTCATATTAGGCTCGTGTTTAGGTATAGTACCGGGATGCATCGGAGGTTTTGCTGCAGTCTCTTTATATACGCACAGACTTATAAGTTTCGGGGCATTGATTGCAATGATGATTGCATCTTCAGGTGATGAAGCATTCGTTCTTCTGGCAATGATTCCAAAAGATGCTATTATTTTATTTACAATATTATTTGTCATTGCAATCATTACAGGGTTAGTTGTGGACCGTTTTTCAAAGAAAAAAATAAATAATATTTATACTAAAGAACATAAATCAAATTTTTTATGTGATAAAAATTTTGAAATTCACACAAATGAAATTTTGTCAAATGGCAGCTATGGTTCCGTAAACAATACTAAGCCTTCTTTAAAAAATTTACTCCATCCAGGGAAAGAAAGAATTTTACTACTTATTGGCGTGACTGCATTCATTGTTGCACTCGCTTTCGGGTTACTGGAACACGAACACGCAGGTCATGTTACAGAAAAAGCCGGAGCATATGTTAATGCACATGAGAATGGACATATTGGAAACTTCAATATTCTGAATGAATACTGGTTAAATCTCATCTTCGCCATATTAAGTCTATTTACACTATATTTTGTGGCTACTTCAAGTAAACATTTCATTAAAGAGCATCTTTGGAACCATGTAATCAAAAAACATTTATTATCAATCTTCTGCTGGACATTCGGAGCTTTGCTTATAATCCAGATAGGTTTACATTACTTTGATATAGAAACCTGGACTAAATCTAATATACCGTTTATGATAGTTTTAGCCGTATTAATTGGGATAGTACCTGAGTCAGGCCCCCATATGATTTTCATCACTCTTTTTGCGGGGGGATATATTCCTTTCTCAGTATTACTTGCCAGTTCTATATCTCAAGATGGTCACACAACTCTACCTCTTCTTGCTGAAAGCAAAAAAAGTTTTCTTAAAGCAAAATTAATAAATGTAATGGTTGGACTGATTGTGGGATTTACATTCCACGCATTTGGTATTTAACCTTTAAACTTTGCCAAAACAGATTCCTGACCTCTAACTTTTTCCCCCTTTTTGACGATAATTTCTGTTCCTATAGGAAGAAACACATCAAGTCTTGAACCAAATTTGATAAATCCGGCCTCCTGGGTCTGTGAAAAAGTTTTTCCTTCCTTAGCATAACAAACAACTCGTCTTGCAACAATACCAGCAATTTGTCTAAACATAATATCATGTCCCGAAGTTGTCTTCATCCCTATAGTAGTACGTTCATTTTTCTGGGAAGACTTCGGATGCCATGCAAAAATATATTTACCTGGATGGTATTTATAATAAGTTACATTCCCACCAACCGGAAACCAAGTTATATGAACATCAAAAAAGGTCAGAAAAACAGATATCTTAATACATTTTCCTTTGAAAAACTCATTTTCCACAACCTCTTTAATATTAATCACCTTACCATCGCCAGGGGAAATCACAAGCATATCATCAATTTTATTATTTCTTTTAGGAACTCTAAAAAAGGTGAACATAAAAACAGCCTGAAACAAACATATTGCGCCAATAATATGTTTAATTACCATTGAATCACAGAATATATAAAACAATGCAGCTATGACAGTACAAATCAAAAAATTTACTGCAATAATCGTATATCCTTCTTTATGAATTTTCATTAATTATATATTTATATAAGTAAAAATATTTTCAAATAAATGACTACAACCGGGATAACAAAGAGAGCCCCGTCAAATCTATCCAGCAATCCACCGTGCCCAGGCATAATATTTCCAGCATCTTTGACTCCGCAGTTTCTTTTTATCAGTGATTCAAACAAATCACCCAACGTGCTGAAAACAACAACAATAAGAGTAATTGCAAAACAATGTAACATACTAAATTCCATCCATCCTAATGTATACATTATTATTGCAGATATTATAGCCAATACTACACCTCCAATAACTCCGGCCCAAGACTTTTTAGGGGAAATAGAAGGAAATAATCTTTTTCTTCCCTCTTTTTGTCCGAAAGCCATTCCAAAAATATATGCCCCTATGTCATTCATCCAAATCAGAATAAATATACTAAGAAATATTTTTGCAGAATAATTTCCATTGCCATCAAATACCAGAAAGTTTGATGTAGCAATCGGCAGTGCAATATATATTAACGGAAAAAACAAACCAAAAGATTTTATATGTTCCTCTCGTGCATTTTTCCTGAACATCAGTAATATGAAATTTGTTATAAGAGGAAGAAAAACTAACAGTAGATACTTAGGATCCAATCCATATCCCAAAAATAAAAAAAGAAGAATAAATAATGAGACAGCCGTTATAATTGAAATTATTTTTTCAGCAAAAAAACCTTTTTCAATAGTTATATTGAAATACTCCAACATCATAACCGATATAGAAAAGACAATAGCTACTGCAAACGTATACGGAAACATAGAGCATACTACCATAGCTACTAAAAAAACTAAACCACTAAAGCATCTTTTGAATAGAGTCTCCATTTATATATTATTTAATCGCTTCTTCAATTATGTTATTAGGGTTTCTACCTTTTCTAGGACCAAAAATACGTTCTAAATCTTCAGAGAAAATAACTTCCCTCTCAAGCAACATTTTGGCCAATGTTTCAAACCCAACTCTATTCTCCTTAAGCACACTCATTGCCATCTTATGAGCCTTGTCAATAATCTTTTTAACCTCTGAATCTATTAATTCAGCAGTTTTCTCACTATAAGGCTTTGATAATGTAAGTTCTGACCTTCCTGAAGAATCATAAAACGATATGTTACCAACCTCCTCACTCATGCCAAAATAAGCAACCATAGCATAAGCCTGTTTGGTTAGCTTTTCCAAATCACTCAAAGCTCCCGTTGATATCTTACCATTTACAATTTCCTCTGCAACGCGACCGCCAATTGTAGCAGCCATCTCATCCATCATCTGATCTGTATTAGTAAGTTGACGTTCTTCAGGTAAATACCATGCAGCCCCAAGAGATTGCCCCCTAGGAATAATTGTAACCTTTAAAAGAGGATTAGCATTAGGCAAAATCCAACTTACTGTAGCATGGCCTGCCTCATGATGAGCTATAGTTTTTTTCTCATCAGGGGAAATAATCTTACTCTTTCTCTCCAGCCCACCAATGATTCTGTCAATAGCATCAAGAAAATCCTGTTTTTCAATACTAGGTTTATCTTTTCTTGCAGCAATCAAAGCAGCTTCATTACATACATTTGCTATATCTGCTCCGGAAAAACCGGGAGTCTGCTTTGCCAAAAATTCAATATTAAATCCGTCAATAAGTTTAAGAGCACGCAAATGAACTTTAAAAATTTCAAGTCGCTCTTTTAACTCAGGTAAATCTACATGAATCTGTCTGTCAAAACGACCTGCACGCATCAAAGCCTTGTCCAATATATCCGCCCTGTTTGTTGCAGCAAGAATAATCACACCTGAATTTGAGCCAAAACCATCCATCTCTGTAAGAAGTTGATTTAATGTATTTTCTCTCTCATCATTTGAAGAAAATCCTCCATTTTTACTTCTTGCACGTCCAACAGCATCAATCTCATCAATAAAAACAATACATGGAGCCTTCTCTTTTGCTTGACGGAATAAATCTCTAACTCTTGAAGCACCAACTCCAACAAACATTTCCACAAAATCCGAACCTGATATCGAAAAGAAAGGGACATCCGCCTCTCCAGCAACTGCTTTTGCAAGTAAAGTTTTTCCTGTGCCCGGAGGGCCAACAAGAAGCGCTCCTTTAGGAATTTTTCCCCCAAGAGCAGTATATTTTTTAGGATTTTTCAAAAAATCAACTATTTCCATCACCTCAACCTTTGCTTCCTCGAGACCTGCAACATCTTTGAAAGTCACTTTTACATTATTAGCCTTATCAAAAAGTTTTGCCTGAGATTTTCCTACATTGAAAATTCCTCCCCCACCTCCAGCTCCGCCACCACCCATATTTTTCATCGGGCGGAACAACAGAAAATACATAATAATCAGCAATATAGGAAAGAAAAGCCACTCAAGAGCCTTCCCCCAATAATTAAGCCGTTCATCAGTAACAACTTTAAATCTATTATCAACAGGAAGAAGCTCTCTAACCTGAGAAAATTCCTTTTCGGCATCAAAACTGTCAGAAACTAAAAAATAAAAATGGGGACCTGCTTTAGGAGCATTCCCACCAAACTGATTTTTATATTTTTCCAGACTATCCTTCTTAATATATACTTCAGCTTTATTCTCATTTCTTATAAATACTATCTTATCCACATCACCACTAACAAGTATCTGCTCCTTTATTTCAATCCATTCTTTTTTCAAAGGATCGGAACTTCCACCCATTCTCCACATATAAACAAGTCCTATAAGAAGAAGAATATATATCCAATAAAAACCTAATTTTGGCTTTTTACTCTTTGGATTTATCCGAGGTGTATTTTTTTTATTGTTGTCTTCCATAACTATTCTTCAAATAACTGTTTTTCAGCATCAGCCCACAAATCTTCTAATCTGTAAAATTCCCTATATTCAGTCTTAAACACATGAACAACAATGTTAATAAAATCAAGAATAATCCAAAAGCCATTCTCCTTTCCTTGCTTACGAAGTACTGACCTATTACATTTCGTATCCATCATTTCTTCTATATAATCAGATATTGCAACAACTTGAGTAGTAGAATCTGCATTACATATCACAAAATAATCTGATATGGAAGTACCTATTTTTCTTAGATCCATAGAAATAACATTTTTTGCCTTTTTGTCCAACATTGCTTCAGCTATTGTCTGTATCTCTATTTTATCGACATTAATGTCACTTTTATTAATTTCAATCTTTTTTTTCATCTATAATTATTATCTTAGTAGTACAAATATACTGCAAATTTTTGGCCAATCAACTATTTGGCAGTCTTGGTAATATTCAACAATGAAAAAAGCAACTAACATCGTATGGTTTGATTCAATAGATTCAACTAACAATCAATTATTTACAGACAAAAAAGAACTACCTGACAAGAGTGTATACGCTGCTGTTTTTCAGACAGCCGGCCGAGGGCAAAGAGGAAATTCATGGAACAGTAGTGCTGGTGAAAATCTTACCTTTTCAATTTTGTTTAAACCCACCCAACTATCTTCTAATAACCAGTTTATAGTATCTCAGGTGGTTACTTTGGGAATTATTAATTACCTCAGAACAAAAGGAGTTGAGGCAAAAATAAAATGGCCTAATGATATATATGTTGGTAATCTCAAAATATGTGGGATTCTTATAGAAAATACGATAAGTAGTGACAAATTGACACATAGCGTTGCAGGAATTGGACTAAACCTCAACCAGAATTTTTTTAATACTACAGCTGCCAATCCTACTTCTCTAACAATTCTCACTGGAGAAAAATACAACATAAAAGAAGAGCTGGATATTTTACTTGACAATATTTTTAATTATTATGATTCTCTCACTGTGGAAAAATACGATGAAATAAAAAAGAAATATTTAGAGAATCTCTACCGTATAGGAGAATACCACAATTTTATTGAGATAGCTGACAATAAGACAATAAATGCACGGATTATTGGTATAAACAAAGCCGCCTGCATTGTACTTGAACATTCAGACGGCTTGATAAGATCTTATGCCTTCAAAGAGTTAAAGTATATTATCTAACTTTTTTTATAGCCTTTATTGACTCTCTAGGATTATTAGATCCAAAGACAGAACTACCAGAAACAAGTATATCGGCACCTGCAGAAACAAGAATTTTTGCATTTTCTGCATTGATACCGCCATCGACTTCAATAAGGCATTTAGTCTCTTTAACGGAAATAAGTTTCTTTAGCCTTTTTACTTTATCTACAGAATTTTCAATAAAAGACTGCCCTCCAAAACCAGGATTGACAGACATCAGTACAATAAGATCACAGTCACCAATTATCTCTTCAAGAACGGATACCGGAGTATGAGGATTAATTGCAACACCAGCTTTAATTCCGGCACAGTGAATACTTTGTATTGTACGATGAAGATGGGTACAAGTTTCATAATGAACACTGATATAGTCAACACCTATTTCAGCAAGAACCGGTATATATATGTCAGGATTAACAATCATAAGATGTACATCCAAAGGTTTTTTGGCCAAGGATGCTATCGCCCTTACAACAGGAAATCCATATGATATATTAGGAACAAACACTCCATCCATAATATCAAGGTGAAACCAGTCAGCTTCACTTTCGTTTATCATCTGTATATCTCTCGCCAAATTTGTAAAATCTGCCGATAGAATTGATGTTGAAAGAATAACACTCATTATTTTATGTTTTTAATAACATCTATCAATAATATCCAGAACTTGTCCAAAGAAGCTAATTCCAATTTTTCTCCTGGTGCATGAACTCCTCTTAGTGTAGGTCCGAATGAAATCATATCCAAATCAGGATATGTGTCCAAAAACAGGCCACATTCCAGACCAGCATGAATAGCCCTTACTATTGGTTTGTTACCAAAGAGATTTTCATATGATTTTACACAAATATTTAATAATTGAGACTCCATTTTAGGCTTCCACCCGGGGTATTCCGACTCATGAGTCACTTCCGCACCGGCAAGCACAAAATTTGCTTCAAATCTTTGAGCAGCAAAATGACGCGCAGAATTTATTGAGCTTCTCTGACTGGAACCTATCCTTATTATATTATCCTTTTCCATCTTTACAGAAGCAAGATTTGAAGAGGTTTCAACCAAACCCTTAATATCAGCACTCATAGCAAGAACACCGTGAGGAGCAGAATTCAATGCACAAATAAGGTTTCTAGTTGTTTTTACATCAACAACACTCTTTTTCCATGTAGTAGGCTCGGCGTATCCTGAAATATTTGGATCCGTTATGGAATATTCACTCTTTATCTCTTCTACAACCCTATTGAAAAGTGATATAATTCTATCTTCATATCGCTGACTGAAGGCAATGACTGCATAAGCTTCGCGTGCAATAGCATTCCGTTTGTTGCCTCCTTCAATATGGCATAAATCAATATTGTATTGCATAGCTTCATATAGAAAACGGGCAAGGAGCTGAATTGCATTACCCCTTCCTTTATCAATATCATCACCACTATGTCCACCAATTGCACCGGAAATGCTAAATTTGGAAACCACTTTTGCAACTTTAATATCTTTTGGTTTATATATAAATTCAGCAGTAGTATCTATGCCACCGGCACACCCCACAAATAGCTCTCCTTCATCTTCTGAATCAAGATTAATAAGAATATTCCCTGAAAGAAACCCTGGTTTCAAAGCTTTTGCCCCATCAAGGCCAGTCTCTTCTGACACAGTAAAAAGTGCTTCAATTCTACCATGTTCAAGTTTTTCATCCTCCAGTATTGCCAGTTGAGCGGCAATACCAATTCCACAATCAGCTCCAAGAGTAGTATCTTTTGCAATCATCCACCCATCTTCAATCTCATATTTTATCGGATCATTTGCAAAATCGTGCTTTATTCCGCTGTTTTTTTCACATACCATATCAGAATGGCTTTGAAGAATTACAGTTGGTCTTCCTTCACACCCTATGGAAGCTTTTTTTATTATCAATACATTTCCGACCTTATCTGTCTTACATTCCAGTTTTCTGTCGTTAGCAAATTTTTGAAGATATTTTATAATTTTCTCCTCATTCCCTGATTCTCTGGGAATACAAACAATCTCCCTAAAAAAGGATAATACTTTTTCAGTGCTCATATTATATATTTTAAAAATTAATTGGCAGAAAGGAGTTTCTTTTCAATATCAGAAACAAACTGGCGGAAACTTCTATCAGTATCAATAAGATCACAAACAGTATTATATGCATGAAGCACTGTAGCATGGTCTTTGCCGCCAATTTGAGAGCCGATAGATGCAAGCGAAGTCTTTGTAAGATTTCTGCTCAGGTACATAGCAATTTGACGAGCCTGCACAATCTCTCTCTTTCTTGTTTTTGAAAGGAGTAAATCCGTAGTTATACCAAAATAATCACAAACAGTATTTTGAATCTTACAAACCGATATTTCTGTTTGATGATCAGTAACTATCTTATCTATAATTTCTTGAGCAAGGTCAAGAGTAATACTTTTCTTTGTAAAGGTTGCGTTTGCAATAAGGGAAAATAGTGTTCCTTCCAATTCACGGATATTAGCTTTCACCTTATGAGCTATGAAAGACAGCACCTCATCGGAAATATCCACTCCTTCTCTGAAACTTTTTGCTTTAAGTATTGCAAGCCTGGTTTCGAAAGAAGGGGAAAGAAGTTCAGCAGACAATCCCCATTTAAAACGGGATAACAATCTTTGCTCAAGTCCCTGAAGATCGACAGGTGGTTTATCTGAAGTAAGAATAAGCTGTTTGCCTGACTGATGAAGATGATTAAATATATTGAAGAAAGCATTTTGTGTTCCTTTCTTGTCAGCAAATTCATGTACGTCATCAATAATAAGTACATCAATTAACTGATAAAAGCGCAGAAAATCCGTAAGTTTATTATTAATACCTGCTGCATCCATATATTGAGTCTGAAATCTATTGGCACTTACATAAAGCACAACTTTTTCAGGATATTTTTCTTTTATATCGATACCTATTGCCTGAGCAAGGTGTGTTTTTCCTAATCCAGGACCACCATAAAGAAATAGCGGATTGAAAGTACTCTTGCCTGGATTCATCGCAATACTCAGACCAGCTGCACGTCCTAACCTGTTACACTCACCTTCAACAAAATTTTCGAAAGAATATATAGGATTCAATTGAGGATCTATATTAAGTTTCTTCAAACCGGGTATCAAATATGCACTCCCTTCATATTCTTGTGCACTCCCAGGTCTTGGAACTTCCTTATTTGAATATCCGTCTCTCTTCTGATAAGGAGTGCGTACCATTCCTCCTTCAATAATTTTTACGTTATATACAAGTTTAGCCTTTTCCCCAATCTCACGGTGAAGTACCATACTTAACAAATCTATGTAGTGTTCTTCAAGATATTCTCTAAAAAAATCAGAAGGCACTTCAATGATAAGAACAGAATCTTCCAGGCATATCGGTCTTATAGGCTCAAACCATGTCTTGAAGCTTGTGGAAGGAACTACATCTTTTATTATATCAAGACAATTCCGCCATATAGTTATTTGATTTTGTTCGTTCATTAAGTTTTAGTTGGAGTTGTTAGGTGCATTACAAAATTGATGAAAAAATTCTTATAAAAAAAATTAATTTATGTTGTAAAATACATTTTTTTTACAAGTACTTAATTTTCAATATAAAAAAATTAAAAATTTTTAAGTTATTGTAAGTCAAGCACATATAATTAAAATCCCTTTTATATTATTGATTGGGGCAGGATTACCTTTTTAAAAAAAGATAAAAAAAATTAAAAACGTTATCTGACAATTTTTCCTTTTTCAATTTTAATAACAAAAGCTCCTTCAAATATTTTACGATAAGATGGTAAATCAAGTTGTGCCTCCTCCAAACTTTTATACTTTCCTACACTATATTTATATAGATTATCTACTTTAATTGAGTCTACTTCATTCAATCCCTTAAAATCAGGTGCACCAACATCAAGTTTCTTAGTTGTGGAAAAAATCTGTATTCTATAATGTGTTTCCTGCACCGGCAAAAAGGAGTCAATTTCAACAACATTTTCATACTGTGCTTTGAATTCCCTGAAGGCACAGAACAATTTCTCAGCTATTTCGTCTTTTTTATCTTTATTCATTAATATACTCCTATCACTGGGATTAGGAAGAAACCCTAATTCTACTAGAACAGCAGGCATTGTAGTCCTCCATAGAACCAGCAGTGGAGCCTGTTTTATTCCCCTATTACTTTTTATAGGTCCTTTTGCAAGATTATCTTGAATAAGTGAAGCCAATATCAGACTCTGTTCAAAATTTGCATTTTGCATAAGGTTAAAAAAGATAAATGATTCGGGTTTATTTGGATCATATCCTTGGTAAGTGGTAGTATAATCATCTTCAAGAAGAACCACAGAGTTTTCTGTCTTGCACACCGCCATATTTGAACTGCTCTTATCCATACCCATAATGAATGTTTCAAATCCGCTCGGAGATTTTTTGCCTTTATATGAATTGATGTGTATTGAAATGAATAAATCAGCATGATTTTTATTGGCAATAGCACTCCTTTTATCAAGAGTGATATACTCATCAGTACTGCGTGTGTATATTACATTTATATTGGGATACCGATTATTGATTTTTTTGCCTAATCTAAGAGCAAAATCTAAAGTTAAATCTTTCTCTTTAATTTTTTTATCAGGTGACATTGCTCCCGGATCGTACCCACCATGGCCGGCGTCAATTACCACATTTTTAAGCTTTACAATTGATTTCTCTTGGGCAAAAGAGAGAGTTCCTGTCATGACAGTAATGAAAAAAAGCAATATAAGTAATATTCTATTTATTTTTAATGGCATATTTGTTGCTGAAAAATTATTAAATTTGCCTCTTTGCAAATATATACAATTTATTTGCTTAAAGACCGAAAATGTCATTCGATAAAATCCTCAGACTGCCAACACTGATTGCTCTTCTCTTTTTTTTGGGAATGGGCTTTAATACATATGGAAAGACAAGTTCAAATGTTTTAACCATTTCCGATTCTCTTAGGGTTGGAGTTCCCGATTCACTTAAAATAGGTATTACAGACTCTCTAACTATCATAAATGATAGTTTAGCAATTTCTAGAACAAAAGAAAAAATCGAAAGTACTCTTGAGAGACCGGCTTTTTCTACAGCCAGAGACTCGGTCATTGAAGATTTTAAAGATGGAAAAAGCATAATATATTATTATGGAGAGGTATCTGTTACATATGGGGATATAGCTTTAAAAGCCGACTATATGAGATACGATCTTGATAATAACACTGTTTTTGCACGTGGCACGAAAGATAGTACGGGAACCGTAACAGGAATGCCTGAAATGTCGGATCGAGGCACTACATATACAATGGAAGAACTTACTTACAATTTTACCACTAGAAAAGCAAAAATAAAACACATGGTCACGCAACAATCCGAAGGTATTCTCAGGGGAGAAAACCTAAAAATGATGCCTGATCAATCAATTAATATTGCAGGAGGGCAATATACGGTTTGCGACGCAGAACATCCACATTATTTTCTAAAAATGACTGCAGCAAAAGTAATGACAAAGCCTAATCAAAAAACAGTATTCGGTCCGGCTTATGTTGTAGTCGAAGATGTCCCCCTTCCAATTGTTCTTCCATTCGGATTTGTGCCTGAAATGCCAGACAGATCAAGTGGTGTTTTGATACCGACATACGGAGAAGAAACAGCACGTGGTCTTTATTTAAGGGATTTGGGATATTCATTTGTATTTGGCAACTACCTTGATCTGGCAATTACTGGTGATATCTATTCATATGGTTCGTGGAGTACTGAAATCACTTCGAGATACAAAAAAAGGTATGCATTTGATGGAAACTTATCTCTCACCTATTCAAATGATGTAACAGGAGAAAAGGGCAGTGATGACTTTTTTCAATCCAAAAACTTCGGAGTATCTTGGAGTCACTCTCAGGATTCAAAGGCCAGACCAGGGACCTCCTTCAAGGCATCGGTCAACTTCTCCAGTCCGTCAAACAGCAGATACAACTCCGCTAACATATCAGAAAGCCTGCAAAACCAAGTTTCTTCATCAATTTCATATTCTAAAACATGGAGCGGTATGAGTTTGTCTGTAAATGCCCTGCACAGTCAAAATTCAAGAGACAGTTCATACTCAATCACATTACCTAATGTCACTTTCAGTGTAAACAGGTTCTATCCTTTTAAACAAAAAAACAGAGTAGGTAAAGAAAAAATATACGAAAAAATTTCTTTGAGTTATAACACCACTTTACAAAATAAAATAAATTTCAAAGTGAGTGAACTTGATGAAGAAAACTTTTGGAACAAGTTGCAGAATGGTATGACACATAATTTTTCCATTGGTCTCCCTTCTTTCAATCTATTTAAATACTTCCAATTTTCTCCTTCCGTTTCATACGGGATGAATTGGTATTTTAGAGAAAAACAGCTTAAATATAACGAAGAGACACAAAAAGTCGAAAGTTTTTTTACTGATCAATTCAGCACATTCGGAATAAGTCAAAATTTTTCTTCCGGAATATCAATGGGTACGAGGTTATACGGTATATTTAATTTCGGAAAAAGATCAAATTTACAGGCTATCAGGCATATGATTACACCTTCAATTAGTTTCAGTTATAAACCGGAAATGGGTACTTCAGCAAATGGATACACATCGTTGACATATATAGATTCTGATGGTAAAGAAGTTATTAAAGAATACAATAAGTACAGCGACATGATATACTCTCCTGTTTCAAAAGGAAAAACTGCCGCACTAAGTTTCGCAATCGGAAATAATCTGGAAGCTAAAATAAAAAATCCACAAGACACAACAGGAAAAGGTAATGAAAAAGTAAAACTTTTAGATCAATTGAATTTAAGTGGTTCCTATAATTTTCTTGCAGATTCAATGAGACTTTCAAACATATCAGTAACTGCAAGCACCACGATTTTCGGGAAACTGGGGATAAACGGAAATGCTACATTCGACCCTTACGCAATAAACGAAAGAGGAATCAGGTATAATGAGCTCAATATAATAAAAGAAGGAGGCTTTAATATAGCCCGTCTTACAAATGCAAGTGCTTCTCTTTCATATTCACTGAATGCTGATGGCAAATATGAGGGAAATGATGGAACAAAAGACAAGAAAGATACAAACAGTGACTATGCAAGAGTATATTATAATCCAGTCACAGGAGAATACATACCTGGTGGATGGGTATACTATTTAAATCCTTCCATTCCTTGGTCTTTGAGTTTTAATCTAAATTATTCATTTTCAAGAACATATCAATATTTAAACGAACAATTATTGATAAAAAACAATCATATTCAGACTGTCAGCATTTCAGGTCAGATACATTTGACAAAAGCATTAAATATGAATTTCAATACAGGATTTGACTTAACAAAATTAAAAATGACTACAAGTCAGTTGAGTGCAACATATGATTTACACTGTTTTGCCATCTCTGTTTCATGGGTTCCTAATGGAAAATGGGAAAGCTGGAGTTTTAGAATTGCTGCAAAAGCATCCGCATTATCAGATTTGTTGCAATTCAAGAAAGCATCAAGTTACTGGGATAAATAATCTAAAATAAAAAAAAATGAAAAAAAAAGTTATTTCTACACCTTTAGCACCTAAAGCCGTAGGTCCTTACAGTCAAGCCATAGTTGCCGATAAAACTATTTATGTATCAGGACAACTTCCAATTGATGTTAAAACAGGGGAATTCGTACCCGGAGGAATAAAGGAACAACTTACTCAAATATTCAAAAATATAGGATATATACTTAATGAAGCTGGTTATGAATTCAGCGATGTGGTAAAAACAACCGTTTATCTGACCGACATGAAAGACTTTGCCTCCCTTAATGAAGTATACTCCCAATTCTTTGTTGAACCATACCCTGCAAGAGTAGCATATCAAGTAGCAGCTCTTCCAAAAGCCTCGATGGCTGAGATAGACGTAATAGCAGTTAAATAGATATTTTTGTTTATTAATAATAAAGTTGTATATTTGCATTATCACACAAGGACATGTATCATTTTGTCCTTATATCTCCCAATAATAAATGTACGATATAATAGAATTAAGCAAAAAAAGTCCTGAGGATTTGTTTGCAATAGCTAAAGACTTAAACATCAAAAAGCCAGAATCAATCTCAAAAGATGAGTTGATCTATGTAATTTTGGATGAACAAGCTATCCAAAGTAAAGAGTCACCCCACCAAATGAGGCCACGCCAAAATGTAAAAAAAGAGCCTCAAGCACAAAAACAGGTAAAACAACAGTCCCAAAAACAGCCTACACAGGTTTCTGTTGAAAACAAATCCGATAAGCCCCAACCTCAACCTGAAAATAAAAATAAAGTAGAAGAGGTTCCACAAAAGAAAGTTGAAAGTAGTCCAAAAACTCAAAGGAAAAGAATAAAAAAAGATAATCCACAGTCTACTGCTCATGTTCCAGGTAATCCTAAACAACAGGTACAAGGAGAAATTGATTTTCAACAAAGATCTGAAAACCAGGCACAAAAGAGACAACAACCACAGGCACAGCAGCCTCAACCACAACAACAATCGCAAGTTCAGCAAGCTCAACAAAAATCACAGGCACAGCAGCCTCAACCACAACAACAATCGCAGGTTCAGCAAGCTCAACAGAATCAACCGCAACAGTCTCAATCACAGCAACAGCCACAAACTCAGCAAAAGCCACAGGCTCAGCAAGGACAACAGAAGCAAATCCAACAACAACCAAAACATAAGCAACAAGAAAGACCACACATTCAGACTTCGCAACCTGTTTCTGAAGAAAATATTGAAGTAACAGATCAAAAAGATCATAAAGAACATAAGGAACAAAAACCTCCTAAAGCTAAAATTGAATTTGAAGGAATAGTTGAAGCAATAGGTGTTTTGGAAATAATGCCTGATGGTTACGGATTTCTCCGTTCATCAGACTACAACTATCTAAATTCACCGGATGACATATATGTATCACAATCCCAGATAAAACTGTTTGCTCTTAAAACTGGTGATACAATTACAGGAGAGATCAGACCTCCAAGAGAGGGAGATAAATATTTTCCTTTAATAAAAGTTAATAAAATCAATGGACGTTCTCCTGAATTTATCAGAGACCGTGTCCCTTTTGATTTTCTAACTCCCCTTTTTCCTGAAGAGAAATTCAACATTACCGGAGCAGGACATAATAGTAACGTATCAATACGTATAGTTGACCTGTTCACTCCTATAGGAAAAGGTCAAAGAGGACTTATTGTAGCGCAACCTAAAACAGGTAAGACTGTTTTACTTAAAGATATTGCAAATGCTATTGCAGACAACCATCCTGAAGTATATATGATAGTTCTTCTGATTGATGAACGTCCGGAAGAAGTGACAGATATGCAACGCAGTGTAAAAGCTGAAGTTGTCGCATCAACTTTCGATGAACCTGCCGATAGACATGTGAAAGTTGCAAACATGGTATTGGAAAAATCAAAACGCCTTGTTGAATGTGGACACGATGTTGTTATTCTTCTGGATTCAATTACAAGACTTGCCAGAGCTTTCAATACAGTACAGCCCGCATCAGGAAAAGTTCTTTCAGGTGGGGTAGATGCAAATGCCCTACATAAACCCAAGAGGTTCTTCGGAGCAGCAAGAAACATTGAAAATGGAGGATCACTTACGATTCTAGCCACTGCCCTTACTGAAACAGGGTCAAAAATGGATGATGTTATCTTTGAAGAGTTCAAAGGAACAGGCAATCTTGAGTTGCAATTGGATCGCAAACTCTCAAACAAGCGCATTTTCCCTGCTGTTGACGTAACATTGAGCAGCACAAGAAGAGATGATTTACTTTATGATCCTGAATATACCAACCGCATTTGGATTTTAAGAAAACATCTTGCAGATATGACTTCCGTAGAAGCTATGGAATTTATGAAAAACCGCTTGCTACGCACAAGAACTAATGAAGAGTTTCTGATCTCAATGAATGGAGATAAGTTAAACTAATTTAGCCCATAAATGGCACTTTTACTGCTATACTTATTACTCTCAATACTGATTTCATTTTTTTGTTCAGTATTGGAATCCGTTTTACTGACCACACCTATATCTTTTCTTTCAATGAAAGAAGAGGAAGGATCAAAGTCAGCAATGCGATTAAAAAAATATAAACAAGATATAGACAGGCCTATCTCTGCAATCCTTACTCTAAATACTATTGCAAACACTCTAGGAGCTGTTGGAGTTGGTGCTCAAGCCACAATAGTCTTTGGAGAAACTTACTTAGGCCTGATATCAGCAATTGTTACAGTATTAATATTGGTTTTTTCTGAAATAATCCCAAAAACCATAGGTGTAAATTACTGGAGATCATTAATAGCTTTTGCCGCTACATCAATTCCGGTATTGATTTGCATAACTTATCCTCTTGTAGTCGTTTCAGAATGGATAACCAAACTTTTCTCTCCAAAAGAACAAGAAGCAACAGTAAGCCGTGAAGAAGTATCAGCCATGGTGAATGTAGGTGAAGAAGAGGGTGTATTCGAACAAAGTGAAAACAAGATAATTCAGAATCTTATAAAACTAGATAGCATAAAAGCTTCTGATGCAATGACACCACGTGTAGTTTCCGCCATTGCACCTGAGAGTATGATACTGAAAGAATTTTACAAAGACAATTCCTTCCTTCACCACTCAAGGATTCCTGTATATAGTGACAGTCCGGAATATATTACCGGTTATATCTTAAGAGGAGTCGCCTTAGAGTATCTTGCAGAAGATAAATTTAATGTAACACTTGGAGAAATAAAAAGAGATATCGCTTATTTTAATGAGAATATTCCAATTAGCGATATTTGGGAAGCCCTTCTTACACAAAAAGAACAAATAGCACTTATCATTGATGAATATGGCTGTTTTCAGGGAATATTAACCCTTGAAGATATTATTGAAACAATACTAGGCCTTGAAATCATAGATGAAAAAGACGAAGTCAGCGATATGCAGCAATTTGCAAAAGAACGCTGGGAACAAAGGCAGAAAAGAGATAAGAAATAGTTTATCTCTGCATTTTCCCTGAAAATTTTTCTACCTTCTTCTTCGCATAATCCAAACTGATAGTTAAAGATTTCTTATTGCTTGTAGGAGCATCATACATTGCGTCAAGCATTATAGACTCACATATAGAACGCAGCCCTCTCGCTCCCAATTTGTATTCTATCGAAGTATCAACGATAAATTCAAGTACTTCAGGTTTTACCGTCAATTTAATGCCATCCAACGCAAACAACTCTTCATACTGTTTTATGAGAGCGTTTTTTGGTTTTGTGAGTATTGCAAGAAGTGAATTTTTATCAAGGGAATTAAGATGAGTCAATACAGGCAAACGCCCGATTATCTCAGGTATCAACCCATATGAGCGAAGGTCCTGAGGAAGTATATAATTTATCAGATTTTTTTTATCAATTCTATCCCTTAGTTTTTGAGCACTGAAGCCTACAACCTGGGTATTTAGCCTTTGAGCAATATGTCTCTCAATTCCTTCAAAAGCGCCTCCACATATAAAAAGAATATTTACCGTATTTACAGCAATCATTTTTTGCTCAGGATGCTTTCTTCCACCTTGAGGAGGTACATTTACAATGCTTCCCTCAAGAATTTTAAGAAGCGCCTGCTGTACCCCTTCACCAGATACGTCCCTAGTAATGGAGGGATTATCACTCTTACGTGCAATCTTGTCTATCTCATCAATAAAAACAATACCTCTCTCTGCTTTCGAAACATTATAATCAGAATCCTGAAGCAATCTGGTAAGGATACTTTCAACATCCTCTCCCACATATCCAGCTTCGGTCAAAACTGTTGCATCAACTATTGCAAATGGCACATTTAACATCTTAGCTATTGTCCTTGCGAGAAGTGTTTTACCTGTTCCAGTTGGCCCCACCAAAAGAATATTTGATTTTTCAATCAAGTCTATCCCATGATTATTGATTCTTTTATAATGATTATAAACAGCTACAGCAAGAAATTTTTTAGCTTCGTCCTGACCGATAACGTATTGGTCCAGAAAATCAGTTATCTCTTTTGGCCTGAACAATTTTAAGTCACCATCTACCTTCCCGTTTGTTTCAATATTGTCTTCTGAAGGATTAAGTGCCTCTTTAGCATATTTATAAGCCGTATAAGCACAATCAGAACAAATAGAAGCATTTTCCGTAGTAATAAGAAGATCTACCTGATCCTGGCTCCTTCCACAAAATGCACACACCTCTTCCTTTATCTCCTTTTTCTTCGCCATGCTATTTCTTGTTTTTTGTTACAATTTCATCTATCATACCATAATTTTTGGCCTCTTCAGCTGTCATCCAAAAATCACGATCTGCATCTTTTACAATATCTTCAATTTTTTTACCGGTATGCAGGGATAGAACCTCATATAATTCATTCTTTAGTTTAACAATCTCTCTTGCAGTAATTTCTATATCTGAAGCTTGGCCTTGAGCACCACCCATGGGTTGATGAATCAAAACACGTGAGTGTGGAAGAGCAGAACGTTTTCCCGCAGTTCCTGCAGCAAGAAGAATTGAAGCCATAGAAGCAGCAATACCTGTACAAATAGTTGAAACATTAGACTGTATTGTCTGCATAGTATCATATATACCAAGTCCTGCATAGACCTCTCCACCAGGAGAATTTATATAAATCATAATGTCAGAATCTGCTCCGTTGGAATCAAGAAAAAGAAGTTGAGCCTGTATAATATTTGCGACCTCATCATTGATAGGACATCCGAGAAAAATTATTCTGTCCATCATCAATCTGGAAAAAACATCCATTTGAGCAATGTTAAGCTGTCGCTCTTCAATGATCAAAGGATTAATATAGCTGGAATATACAGATGAAACTCTATTAAGAGCCATCGAACTTATTCCACAATGCTTGGTAGCATATTTTTCAAATTCAGATGCCATAACAATAGTTTTAATAAATAATTATTTTGTCAACTCGCGCATTTTCTCTAAAGAGATTTTCTTTTTTTCCAAAGTTACATTCTTTCTGATATAAGACAAAGTCATGTCATCCTCTACTTTTTCATAAATTTTACGACTTTGTTGTTCATCAGCAAGAATATTTTCGGTAAACTTGTTCAAATGTTCTTCAGGAACATTATTCATACCATACATTGCAAATTGATATTCCGCAATAGCTTTGGCCTGTTTAATCAAATCTTCCTTGGTAACTTGAATATTCTGTTCTTTCATAATATATGTACGGATCATCTGCCAACGGAAATCTTTTAAAAATAAACCAAATTCTTTCTCTATATCTTCCATGGTGAATTTACCTTCATTTGCAACATAAAGCCATCTTTTTATAAAGGCTTCAGGAAGTTTCAGATCGGTCTTATTCATAAGATATTCACGCGCATCAATCATAAAACGATAATCACTTTCCTGTTCATATTCAGATTTAAGACGTTCTTTAACTTTAGCATCAAATTCTGCTTCACTTTTTACGGAACCTTCTCCAAAAATACTATTAAACACCTCTTGTGTCGGCTTGGCATCAACAAATGTTTTAACCTCGCTAACTGTCATATCCCACATTGGATCCATAGATGAAAGCTGTTCTTTTTTAACCTTAAGCAAGGCAGCTCTGTCAGTCTCGTTTGTAAATGTCTTATTAACATCAACTTTCATTACGTCACCTTGTTTTTTCCCAATAAATGATTTCTTTATATTTTCATCTTCAATGCTTTTTAAAGAAACATATGCTTTTTCAACAGTAGTTTCACCCTGAACAAAATCAACTATAAGAATGTCATCTTCTTTAGATTCTTCAGCGTTTTCAAGAGTACCAAATTGTTTTAAAAGAGACGATTTATAATCTTTCTGAGCTTTTGCAGTTATAGTCACATCATAATAAGGAACTTTATCTTCAGTAGATAATGTGAACTCAACTTTTGGAGCCAAAGCAATATCAAAATCGAAAATAAAATCACCTTCTTTATCCCAATCGTTTTTAGCTTCATTTTCATTTGGAAGCGGCTCTCCTATTAAATTAAGCTTATTCTCTTCAATAAAATTATTAAGCTGGTCTGTTACGATAGTATTAATAGTATCAGCCAAAGCAGAATGACCATGTATCTTTTCAATCAGGGAGATAGGTGCTGTCCCTTTTCTAAATCCTTTAATTTCAGCCTGTTTGCGGAATTCATTCAGTTTCTTATTTTTTGCCTGAGCATAATCGGCATTTTCAATCTTAATACTTACTATCAGGTTTAAATCGTCAACCTTTGTTTGTTTTACGTTCATATTTTAATTATTTGATTTTCCAGCATGTTAAAGGCTGCAAAATTAGTAAAAAAAAGGCTATCTTTGTAAGAATTGAAAATAAAAAGTCATGAAAGCCTATATTAATCAAAACAATAATCGCTTTTTAACAGAGCTTTTCGAATTGCTTCGAATACCGTCAATCAGTTCATCTTCAGACAACAAGCAAGACATGTATACTTGTGCCCATATACTTGTAGACCTATTAAAAGCAGCCGGCGCTGATAAAGCAGAAGTCTGCAAGACTAAAGGGCATCCTGTAGTATTTGGTGAAAAAATAATTGACAAAAATAAACCTACTGTATTGGTTTATGGTCACTACGATGTTCAACCTGTTGATCCTATTTCACTCTGGAAATCGAAACCTTTTGAACCTGAAATTAGAGATAATGCTATTTATGCTCGTGGTGCAAATGATGATAAAGGGCAATTGTTCATGCATATTAAGGCATTCGAATATTTAGTTCGCGAAAACAAACTCAGACACAACATAAAATTCATTTTTGAAGGAGAGGAAGAAATTGGTTCTCCATCTTTAGCAGAATGGGCAAAGGATAATAAGGATATGCTCGCATGCGATATAATCCTTGTCTCCGACACAACAATGATTTCTGAGAGTATTCCATCTATCAATTGTGGAATGAGAGGCCTGACTTATGTTGAAGTTGAAGTTACCGGTCCAAATAAAGATCTGCACTCAGGCCATTATGGCGGAGCAGTTGTTAATCCTGTCAACGCACTATGCAAGATGATTGACAGCCTGATTGATGAGAACGGACATATTACTGTAAAAGGATTCTATGATGATGTAATTGAGCTAAGTAAAGAAGATAGAGCATTATTTGAAAAAGCCCCATTTGATTTGGAAGAATACAAACAATTTCTTGGAATTGAGGCTGTCGCAGGAGAAAAAGATTACTCTACTCTTGAAAGGACAGGAATACGTCCTTGCCTTGATGTAAATGGCATATGGGGAGGATTTACCGGCGAAGGAGCAAAAACAGTTCTTCCTTCTGTCGCTCATGCTAAAATATCCATGCGCCTTGTACCCAATCAGGAGTGTAAAAAAATAGCTGAGATATTCGAAAAATATTTTATAAAAATAGCCCCAGAAGGGGTAAAAGTTAAAGTTTTTCAACATCATGGAGGAAACGGATTTCTGATTCCAATTTCCTCAAATGCATATAAAGCTGCATCAAAAGCAATTAGTGAAGTTTATGGCATAGTTCCCGTTCCTAACAGAGGTGGAGGAAGTATTCCAATACTTGCAGATATGCAACATATCTTAAATGCAGACCCACTCCTTATGGGATTTGGTTTGGAAAGAGATACAATCCACTCTCCTAATGAGAGCTATTTATTATCACAATTCCATAAAGGAATAGAATCAATTGCCTTGTTCTATAAATATTTTTAAGAAAAATAACGATTTAAATAATCGGTTATGACATATAATGAATTGTATCAACAAATCATAAAGAAACACAGTTTCCTTTGTGTTGGTTTGGATTCAGATTCGGAGTTAATTCCGGAACATTTAAAAAGTAGTAAAAATCCAATTTTTGAATTCAATAAAGCCATTATTGATGCTACAGCCAGTTATACGGTTGCATATAAACCTAATACTGCTTTTTATGAAGCAGAAGGTATACATGGGTGGGAACAACTTGAAATGACCATAAGATATATTCGCGGAATATATCCCGACATTATGGTAATAGTCGATGCAAAAAGAGGTGATATAGGAAATACTGCAAAACAATATGCTAGAGCTTTCTTTGAAAAGATGAATTGCGATGCCGTAACTGTTTCTCCATATATGGGACGCGATTCAATCGAGCCATTCCTTGAATATGAAGGAAAGTGGTCTATCGTTTTAGCTCTCACCTCAAATGAGTCTGCTGCTGATTTTGAGACAAATATAATAGTTAATGAAAACGATGAAAGTAAAATGGAGACCCAGCTATATAAAAATGTTATCAGAAAAACCATGACATGGGGGTCAAAGGAGAATACAATGTTTGTAGTTGGAGCCACAAGACCTGAATCATTAAAAGAGATACGGGAGATATGCCCCGATCATTTTCTGCTTGTCCCGGGTGTCGGCAAACAAGGAGGCAGTGTTGACGAAGTTGCAAAATATGGTCTTAATTCCAACTGCGGATTACTTATAAACTCATCAAGGGGAATAATATTTGCAGATCGTACACACCGCTTCGCACAAGCAGCAGAAAAAGAGGCCCGCAATCTGGCTCTAAAAATGGAATTGCTCTTAAAGAATATTTGATTCTACTTTTCTACTTTATACCGAAGAATATCTTAATCATTCTTAGTTTTCTCTTTGTATATGGATTATATTTCAGATTAAGTTCCAAACGAATCGCTTTGTTCAATACACTCTTGTTGTGACTGAATGTTTCAAAACTCTTTTTCCCGTGATAATAGCCCATTCCACTTGCCCCTATCCCTCCAAAAGGCATTCCTGGTTCTGTTAAATGCATTATTGTATCATTGACACATCCTCCGCCATATGAGCAAGTATTCATCACTTTTTTTGCATTTTTCCTCCCGAAAAAATATAAAGCCAATGGCTTTTCCATCTTCTTTAATTTACCCATCACTTCATTTATGTCAGAAAAATCCAAAACAGGCATTACCGGACCGAATATTTCCTCTTTCATTACCTGATCTTCAAATGTAACATCTTCTAGAATAGTAGGTTCCATCAATCTGCCTTTTGCTCTACCACCACATATAACCTTTTTATTAATACAAAGCGAAAGCAGCCTCTCTACGTGACGTTCATTGACTACATAAGGAAAATCATCTGAAAGATTTTCATTATCATAATAAAACTTTTTAATATAGTATTGAGCTCTTTCAATCCATTTACCTTTTATAGCTGAATTTAAAAAGACAAAATCCGGGGCCACACAAGTTTGCCCGGCATTAAGATATTTACCCCAAACAACTCTTCTTGCGGATTTGTCAATATCGGCATCCGCATCAATTATACATGGAGATTTTCCTCCCAATTCCAATGTCACGGGAACAATATTCTCAGCCTGACGTATCATCATTTTGCGTGCTACTTCCACAGATCCGGTATAAAATATATAATCATATTTCTGATCAAACAATTCTTCCCTCTCTTTAGGGTTATCATAAGTTGTATATATCAGCTCTTTAGGAAATCCAGACAGCATCTTTGAAACAACGGAAGAGACATTAGGCGTATTTATGGATAATTTCAATATAACTGTATTGCCAGCACTTATAGCACCGGCAAGAGGTAAAATAGAGAGATTAAAAGGATAGTTCCACGGTGAAACAACCAATACCACACCGTAAGGCTCCGGCATGATATATCCTTTAGAAGGAAAATTTATTGATGAAGTGCATTTCCTTTTAGGTTTGGATAATCTTCCAATATTATTAATAAGATAATTAAGTTCATGCAGTACCATCCCTATCTCGGTAGAATATACATCAAACTCACATTTGTTGTAGTCCCTTTTAAAGGCCTCGATAATTTCCGGGCGGTATTGATGAACAAGGCCTCTGATTATTATAAGCTGCTTTTTTCTATATTCCACATCAAGCGTAGCACCAGTATTATAAAATGCACGCTGTAAATCGATTATATTTTTCATAAACATTAATTATATAAATATGCAATTTAAATAAAAAAAGTTAAATTTGTTTAACAGCTAAAGAAAACGGGTTATGCCTAAATAATAGGCATTGCTTGTTGTTTTCATTTTGAATTATTAACAATTTATCACTATGACAAACGATGAGGTAAAAGAATCAATCAGTAAATCTTTTAACACAGATTGGGACAAAAATCAAAAAATTAAAAAAGTCGTAGAAACAGCTTTCTGGATTATAATTGCTTTCAGTTGTATTTACATTTTAGCAGGAGCATGTATCTGTTTATACCTTGATATTGGCAAATATGAAGTTTTGATATTTGTAGCCTCAATTCCTAGTTTTCTATTAAATATCATAATCATAGGGCTTATAAAAATTTTCTTTTATATGTCACAATAATTTTTCAATTTTTGCAGCAAATCTTCTCCGTAAAGATCCTTATCCACTATTTTGCCTTCTCCATAAATCAATAGATTATATTGCATCTTCAAATTAAGGAAAATAATACGGAGCATTCTTATCTGAGAACCTGTTTATCCATTTTTTAAGTTCATCGTGAGATTTTAATTCTAGAAAAATCTGACTGGAACTCTTATCCATACGTACTTGGTAGTTAGAGATTATCTCTTTCTTTATATTTATTAAATTAAGAAAAAAGGAAGTGTATTAAGCCTATGTTTTGACTGTCAAAAATCGTAAATATTACAGTGGGAGAATCCACTACAAAGATAATTGCACATATGGTCATACGTTCAGCAAAGGAAATGCTTTCAGATACAGATAAAACAATCCTGCAAATATCAGAAGAGCTTAACTTTTCAAGTTCGGTTGTATTTGATCAGTATTTTAAACGATACACATTACTTACCCCACTGGAATATAGACGTCAAAACAGGTAAAATACATCCACCTCTTTACTAACTATGGCAGTAAAACGTAACTATCTATGGACAGTAAAACTTGCTTTATTTTTTAAGTATTTTCTTCAATACAGTGTCTTTATCTATCTTCTTGGTACAGAAGAACCAGTCATAGCATTTTGTATTTTCATCCTTGCTTTCCATTCTCTCTTTAGCTATACCACATGAGCCTGCTGTTGGAACAATAACTTCATCACCCGGACACCAGTCAGCAGGTGTTGCTACATTAAATGCATCAGCAGTTTGTAAAGCTATAATAACACGATACAATTCATCAAAATTACGACCAAGGCTAAGTGGATAATAAATAATTGCCCTAATAATACCTTTGGGGTCAATTACAAATACTGCACGAACAGCTTTTGTATTGCTCTCTCCAGGCATTATCATACCGTATTTTTTTGCTACTTCCATTGTTATATCTTCAATCAAAGGGAATGTAACTTCAACATTTTTCATTCCTTTATACTCAATCTTTTCTTTGATTGTTCTCAACCAGGCAATATGGCTGTAAAGTCCATCAACCGAAAGGCCAACAAGTTTGCAATTTGCTTTATTAAATTGTTTTTCCATTGAAGCAAATGTCATAAACTCTGAGGTACAAACAGGCGTAAAATCAGCAGGGTGACTAAAAAGAATTACCCAACCCCCTTTATAATCAGCCGGAAAATTTATTTCACCCTGAGTTGTTACGGCTTTAAATTCCGGTGCATTTTCGCCTATACGAGGCATAGAAAATAATTGTTCTTCCATAATAATAAATTTTAAATGTTGTTTTAATCCTTTTTTCCGAATAATGTAAAGTTATGATTTTTAATCATTTCACAAAGAAAATTAACACAACTTTTTTAAAAAAAATAATCGTAATTTTAAACACTTAAGGATTAACTTCTTATTTATTTTTCCATTGCAATAATCTTCAAATCTTTTGGCATTTTTTCAATAGCATATCTTAATGCTGTACGAGGCATTATTGCCTTGTTTTTAATCACATATTCAAATATTTCTGATTTTGTCTTAAATTCAATAAATTCAAAGAATTCATTACTTATCTTATTAACAGTAGAAATCTTTACTCCGTAATATTTTCAATAATTCAGTGATATTATTTGCTTCCGTAAATTTTGGATTTTTGATTTTGTAATCTATTTTTTCATGAGACCAGGTTATATGAAAGGGAACATGAACAGCATAACCTCCTAATTCCAAAACAGGAATAATATCTGATTTCAACGAATTTCCTACCATAAGAAAATTCTCGGGTTCACAATTAATGTTTTCTAGTAGTTTTGAGTAATCACTGGTTTTTTTATCACTCATTATTTCTATATGGTGAAAATACTTTTCTAATCCGGAATTAGAAAGTTTTCTCTCTTGATCTAGCAGGTCTCCTTTTGTAGCTAGAACTAAGTGGTAATCTCCATTTAGTTTAACCAATACCTCTTTTACTCCATCCAAAAGTTCTACTGGTTTTTGAAGGAGCTCTTTTCCCAATAAAATCACCTTTTGTACAAGTTCTAAACTAGTGGAATTATTAGTTATTCGTACAAGTGTTTCTAACATAGATAGCACAAAGCTCTTTACTCCATAACCGTAAAGAGCTAAATTTCCCATTTCAGTACTAAAAAGTTCTTTCGAAACTGATTCTTTGGGTAAATAATCCTTTAATAAATCACAAAATTTTTCCTCAGTCTCCCGAAAATTTGGTTCATTAACCCACAAGGTATCATCTGCATCAAAAGCAATTACTTCAATTTTTTTCATTCTTTTTAATATCTCTATTTTTATTATCTTTTAAAGTCTATTTATTCTGATGGTAATAATGTTAGTTATACCCATCAATTGCAAATATATTGGTATTATTTATATTTATTATCAAACAAATTTAATCTCCCATTTTTACGCTTTTAAATTAGATAAACATTAATTGTGAACCCCACTAACATAAAAAAGGGGCTGATCTTCATCAACCCCTTTTTTGTTTATTATCGTTATAAATTATCGAACTATCTAAAAGAGCAGACAATTTAATATGAATTACATCATATTCCAGGCTGCATTTTGTGCTTTCTGATTCTTTGATGCATTGAGCTTACCAAAGTTGTATTTGAAACTGATTACAAAGAGACGGCCTAGTATATTTCGGTGTGAATCTTCTACGTAGTTGCTTGTGGCGATGTGACTGAGTGTCTTCTGTTGATTGAGAATATCCTTTACCTGAATACCGATTGCAAATGCCTTGATGTTCTTTGTCAGAGAGAAATTCCAATCAAGATAAGGTTCTCCATATCCAGTTGGGTAACCATAATAGAATAGATATGTAGCATCTGTACTCAACTCAAATTTGTGTTGCGTTTGCCATGTCATATCAATTCCTACTCTATTACCCCAGGTATCCAAGTCTGATCTACTTTCAAGAGAATAATGAGACCTATTGTATGAACAAGATCCCGCTGCCCCTAAATAGAAATTTTCAAACCTGTAACTAAATCTGAGACTTAAAGATGCATTAAAAAAATCAGTTACACTCTCTTTAAATCCACTCCTTTCAGAATAGAACAGGTTTCCATTGGTATCGCCCCAAAACCAGTTCATAAAATCATTATAGTTGAAATTATCAGTATCAAGACCTTGAATATTATTTACACTTTGATAGCTTACACTTCTTCTAAACGTGATAGATGAGAAAATATTAACTACCAATTTTTTATTTTTTGTAATAGGAATACTCTCATAAGAGTATGCATCTAAAGAATATGACGGCTTTTGTGAGTTGACGGGTACTGAATACATTATACCGTTATTATCATACCAGCTTGCAGTAACAGTACTTCTCAATTCAGATGAGGCTGACATAGATGCATTCCAACTTGATTGCGTTTCCTTGTTGCTCGACGAGTAATTTACAGAAGCCCTATTATTGAACGACGGCTTCAAATATATATTACCAGTGCTGATTCTAGTAGGAACAGAGATATCCAACATTGGCATCATAAGAGCCTGTCTCTGCTGAGTAGAGCTACCAGAATAGATGGCTGAGAAGCGCTTTTGATCTTTATACCATCTATAGTTGATGTAAGGATTCCAATCAAGCAACCACTCATCCTTCCCTATCGTCTTCTCAACACCGAGGTATTTGGAGTATGTTTCATTGTATGTTTCTTGTAGTTGAGCTCCTATTTGCAGCGAAGTCTGTTCCTTACTGTATTGCAGCTGAACATTCTCATAAACATAGAAGTACTTATTATTCATCACTGATGAATAATAGTCATTTTTATGTGTAAAGTTGCGTTTGTCGGCGATTGTGGCCGCAAATCCTGAAGACTCTTCAGTACGGTCATAAGCGATTTTATCGTTGTCCTTTACGGAATAGAAACTATACAATTTTGTCGATATTACCCACTGCTTAGCGATAGGCTCAACATAGTTTATACTTGCACGATATCCGTAATTTATGTTGTTTGAGGTATAGAACATGTCTTTAACTGTAGGTGTTCCACCAATGCCGAACCAAGTCTGGGAGTACTCCTTGCTATCTTCATTCTTATCACTGTAAAAGTAGCATCCGCTGAATGTGATGTTGCGGCGATCATTTCCCAGTTTCCTAATTCCCAGATCAAAATCTGTACGCTGAAGAAAATATTTTGATTCAAGATATGAATTCGATTCTGAGTTGTTAAGTTCTTCTAATGTATTTGCCGTGATAGATTTGTTGCTTCTTTCTCTATTTACAGTATTATAACGGAATGTTGGTTCAATAGAAAAGTAGTATTTGTTTCTATTCATATTCTTTATCTGAATTGTGGCATTCAGTGCGTCTTCACCATATAAATCCGTTGTTTTCGTATTTGAAAGAATATCTTCACCGCCTGTGATGAAAGTTGTTCTCTGTGTCTCCCTCTTGGCATCAACTTGGGAGTTTTTGTAGTTGACCATTGCTGTCGACTCCATATTCTTAATTCGAGACGTATTGACGTTAGCACCTACCTGCCTGTATATTGGCAGACCGTCGGTAGGATGATCCTCTCCATCAATATTAATAGTAAATACATACATTGCATCTCTATCTGTCACTACAGCGTTATATGTGTTTGCGATAAGTGTTATTAAGTCTTTTTCGTTGTATCCTGAAAGCATAGCATTGCCCTGATACAGCAGTCCACGGTTTTCGACAAGTTCGTCTGTGCTGTTGGATGCAAGCTTTGAGCCCGCGCCAACCTTAACGTTACCGAACCATCCCTTCTGAAACTCCTTTTTAACCTCCACGTCCATTACCTTCTCCTTCTCAGCTGCTATGCCGGTAAAGTCTGCTACCTCCGCCTTCTTGTCGATTACTCTGATTTTGTTTACAATCTTTGCGGGAAGATTCTTCAAGGCCATATTAACGTCGTCGAAAAAGAAAGTCTTGCCGCCTACTGTTATCTTAGAGACAGATTCTCCATTAACGGTCACTTTGCCGTCCTTAGATACTTCTATACCTGGCATTTTCTTAAGCAAATCCTCGAGCATAGAGTTCTCTCCTACAATAAACGAAGAAGCATTGTAAATAATCGTATCCTGCTTAACTTCAATTGGATTGCCGACTGCCGTGACGCGTGCAGCATCAATCATCTCAGGATCCTCGACCATTTCTATCGTTCCAAGCTCCTCTTTATATTTTGATATATAATATTCCTTATTAAAAGTCTTATAGCCCAACATTTCAGCGGAAAGAATATATGTACCGCGTGTGACCTTTGTCAGTTCTGTCTTCCCCTCAGGGTCTGAAAGAGTAAAGTTGGTAATTAATGTATCTCCCTTTGCCTTGAGATACACTGAAGCGAAGCTCATCGGCTCCTTCGTCTGAGAATCAATCAATTTTAACGTAACAGTTGATTCGGGATTCCTGAACATATCTGACGAAACTACAGTAACCTGACCATAAGATGTTTCGACAATAAATAATCCTAATAATATGGCCACAAATAAAGCTAAATGTTTCATAAATAATTTTTATTTTTCTATAATATTTTCTATAGTTATATATCTGATGCTTTGTTCCATGAATTCATAGATATTAGAACCAGATTTGCCGATTGTAGTCGTATATCGAATTGTAATAATGCAGAAAGACAGAATAAATGACAAGGAAGCAAGAACAACCGACACTATGTGGTTTAACATAGGTAAAGGCTCCCGACTGATTAACAATCGATAGAACATAAATAACGCCACCATAATGGATAAAATCTTGACTTCAATTAAAAATACTGCCATAGAACTATTCTCCCTTCTCAATCTGTTTTATTAGTTCTTTGAGCTCTTCGACGGAGATTCTCTCTTCCTTGACAAGTGCAGATACTGCACTTAGGTACGAGTTATCGAAATATTTTGAGATGACATTGGCCAAAGATGATTTGTTATATTCTTCGCTTGTTACAAGAGCAAAATATTGATGTGTATTCCCGTAGGTCTTGTGGCCAATCAGACCTTCGGCTTCAAGTGTGCGAACTTGTGTTGACAAGGTATTAAAAATGAGGTTTAGGCTCATCATAAAACTCTCGGAGGTCATTTAAAAACATTGGACCCTTTTCCCAAAAAAGGTCCATTATAATCTCCTCTTTTTTTGTCAACTTCTTCATAATAAATTTTATTACGACACAAAGCAAAGTAAATTAAATTAAACCTGCAACTATTTTATTTAGTTTAACAACATTAATTATTTCGAAACAATAAAAAATTAACCTGCTCTTATCCACATGTACCCTACAATAGAGGAGTTTAGAAAGAATTTAGAACAGAAGGCTTTTGATTGTCTCTATATTCGTTTCTCGTTTTAATGAATAAGTTTTGCTTTTCAAATTACAAAGTTCAAAGAGTTGTAATGCTTTTTCAAGATATTTTTTTGAAGCACTAACATTCTCACCAAGAGATATTTCAGAAATAGATTCCGCCAAATATTCAATATTTTCAACACTAAATCCCTTAAAACCAAATAAATAATTATTAGAATCTTCAATATTTAAGGACATGAATTCATCAAGATCAAAATTTATTCCACTCAACAACATCTCTTTTAGATCTTTAAGTTGCATTTCAACGGTTACAGATTGATTTTTAGTACCTCCAAAGAGTTTTTGTCGAATAAGACTTATTATCATTCCTATCTTCTCTATCTCCCTCAATATGTAATCTTTTTGTTCCACAGTTTATTTTTATTAGTATATCGCTTTAAAAATATTAGATGTAGTATTCTTGTGTTATATTCTTTAAATAATCCATAAATTCATCACTCAATAGAAAAATACACCTTAACTATTATTATTTCAAAATAATAATTTAATCTCTATGAAGTTTATCATCAGACACAAACAAAGGTTGGTAATATAAAAATGTTGAATTTACGGAGCGAATGTTTGCAACCGTAATCAATAGTATTCATATTCTCTAATTGTAATTTTGTTTGGCGCTTCTCCTTCTTGAGAATTATAGTCAAGTCTTTTAGTCCAATTGTTATTATCATCAAATGATATATATTTATATCTAAAAAAATAAGTTGTTTCTCCTTTTTTATCTATTTGTTTTTGGCTTATTAAATTTCCTTCTTTATCGTACTCAAATACTATTGAATATTCATTTTTTATCTTATTATCCTCAAATGTCTGATATTCTTGTTTTGAGATTCTATTATTTTTAAAGAATGATTTACCCTGTGATGTTTTTTCTCCATCACTATCAAAAACAGTAAAGTCTAATTCATCATTGAAATTATGAATAATTGTTGTTTTACTAATTAATTCTCCGCCTTCATTATAATAAGATTCTTCAATTACTTTTCCTTTCTCCCTTTTAGGTATTAGTTTCCCAGATAATCCGTTGCCATCATCACGGTATTCTAACCACTTATAATTACCATTTTTATCAAATAAAACTTTATTATATCCATAATGTTTTATGTTACCTTTTTCCCAACCTTCAAGTCCCATTTCGGCATCATAATTCTTTTCTAAAAAAGTTTTTACTTCTCCTTTTATTCCATATCTATCCCAATCATTATTACTAGAACATGAAGTAAATATTCCAACAGCTATAAGCAGTGGAATTATGAAATAATTTTTATTCAACATTTGGTTCTAAATTAATTTACTACTACATCAACACCTGAAGTTTGCCCTGTGACCACATCAGTAACTATTAGTTTAGTTTTACCACTTTTTAATGGTGTAACCCAAACAACAGCAGAATTATTTTCTTGATTAAAGTGGTCATTACCCCGCGTGATAGATTCGACGACAGCTACCGTTTCATCAACTACTTTTGCGGTATAATGACCGCTTCCTCTCCAAACCGAAATTCCATTAACGCCAACAGTAAACGGGAGATCAAAAGTTAGCTGACTTCTCTCTGACTCCGGAATAAACAAGTCGTATTCATTTACAACATTAATATAAACCGTGAAAAGTTTTATTTTCCCTTTAAATATTTGAAATTTAGTATTACCAGTGGATATTGCCTGTACCTTGAACTGATTGCCCAGTGCAACATTGGCAGACATAGAGACAATGTAATCGTTAACTCCTACTAAACTATCATTCTTGTCAAAAATAAATGGAAATTTGAATATTCGGAATTCTCCTTTTTTCATAAATACCTTCTGGTATGAATAATCTCCATAATCAATCGATTCACGAACAACAACGTCGATTGTTTGAGCGTCATAATCGTCTTTTTGATTGAAAGCATCAACAACAGTAATCGTAGAAATACCCTGTCCATGGCCGATAATATAAAATACGTTTTCGTTCTCTTTGTCAAAAAGAATTTCGGCAACATCAGGATTGGAAGAGGTAACACTAAGGGAACCTGTTCCACTTAATTTTTTAACCTCGGTATAACTATGTTCATTATCCAATACACAGGATTTTAAGTTTAATTGAAGGCTATTTTTCAATCCATCTTCATTCTTTTCGCAAGCTGTCAGTGCAAAAACAACAGCCAACAATAATAAAATCTTTTTCATTTTCAAATCTTTATATTCATTTAAATCGATTATTATCAGATATTTTTCATCCCTTTAATCCAACCAATATATTAATTGTGGGGATTTATTATTGTACAAATATACTTTGTATTCAATAAATACAAGTAAAATATCCAAATTTAAAACTGAATCATATAACGATTTTAATTGCTGATAATGTCCTTGCCACTTGCTTTTATGAACATTTATTGTCACCAAAAAACAAACAATTTTGAGAATAAGCGGCTGTTATTACTCGTTAATCTATTATCATTTTGTCAAATACCATTGTTATCGCGGTAATTGCCAGTGCATTGGTAATAATAATACCCAGAATAAGGCTCAGAGTCTTGACATATTTTTTTGTACTGATCAAATATATAATTACTCCCAATGATGTCAGGATTGTAAGAATAATGATATATGGTATTGCTGATACTTGATATATTTCATCAAATTCCATCCATAATATCAGTGGCAGAATACCATAAATAATAAAAAGGATGGTACTCTTTTCCTCTTTAATTTGCTTGAGTAGTTGCTTTAGCGGTTGCAAAGAAAAGTGTATTAAAAGAGAAATTATGAGTGTAAGCCCTAAAGGTAATAACCCGAACAAGCCAAATGTCTCAGACCTATTTAAAATCGGGCTAGAAATCTTCATTAACATCAGACTTATTAATAGACAAAAACCAATAGAATAAATAGACCATTTTGGAAAGTCCTTTACCCAACCGATCCCAAGTAATAGAAACATGGAAGCAATTGCACAAAAAAAGAAAACAAGCTGATACGTCCTGTCTATATCCATACACTCAGACATCCATGATATTCCAAATAATAAAATCGGAATTGTTGCTAAAATTGATGTTTTAATTGAATTTTTTGTTGTCATGGTTTTTTAGTTTTGATGATGAATAATGTTTACAGCAGGTTTCTTCTTATATCCAATTATTAATAATACCGACATCGCAATACTAAATAATACCATAAAGAATCCAAAGAGGTACTCTATTGTTGCTTCTCCATCCATAATATCATCAAGCAATGCAAATATCATATATAATGAGCCTAAAAAAAATATAGCCCCGAGAATTCTACTTATAATCACATTCTGAAGAAACAAATTTACTATTATTAACAAGGCGATACTGCCTGCTATTATATTAACTAATGTCATACTTGATGTTATTGCATAAGTAGCGAAACCCCCTATAAATACAATTGAAGGTAAATAAAGTCTAAAAATTTTCTTTAAGTCTAAAGTTCTCATATAATTTATTTTTTGTGAAGTGTTTTTATTTATTAAACTTTTCTCTTTCGATTTATAATTGTACTTAAGTTATTTATATATAAACCCAAGTCCTACGCCACAATCTTCTGCATGAATCTTTACATTTTTACCTCTAATAGGACGACAGACTTTTTCTATTTTTAGTCAAGCTAATAAGTTGAATAACCATATCGCATACAACAATATATAAAGTTATGATTTTTAATCTTTTTGCACAAAGAATTCCAAATATTTATTAACATCGTTTCAACATAGTATGTCCCTGTTTTGGTCTTTAAGAGTTATTACACTAAAATAAAAAAAGAGGCTGATTTTCATCAACCCCCTTTGAGTGCGGGCGAAGGGACTCGAACCCCCACGCCTTACGGCACTAGATCCTAAGTCTAGCTCGGCTACCAATTACGACACGCCCGCGATTTGGGACTGCAAAAATAAATAACTTTTTTAATCTTCCAAAACTTTTTTGAACTTGATTACAGCCCAGTTTTCTTTTTCAAGATGAGTCACATATTTAAGTGAGTGTTTTTCTGCTTCACAGACCAACATCTGAATATCTTCCATATAAAATCCACTTACAAATAGTTTTCCTTCAGGACGCAATGAGCGAGAATACGTTACCATATCTTCAAGCAAAATATTACGGTTAATATTTGCTAACAGCAGATCGTACTTTCCGGCCTGAAGAAGAGAAGCATCTCCACATAATGTAAATACTTTATCTCCGACTCTGTTTCTATTTGCATTTTCTTTAGCTGATTTAACTGCAATATGGTCTATGTCAATTGCATGCACCGGAATTTTAGCTCCCATTTTTACTGATAGTATTGACAGAATACCTGTACCGCATCCCATATCCATAACCTGCAACCCTTTCATATTGGAACCTTCTTCAATAAGTGCCTCCATCATCAGATATGTCGTATTATGATGTGCCGTTCCAAATGCCATTTTAGGATCAATTATTATCTGATATTTTGTATGGGGAAGATTTTTATGGTAAGGTGCTTTTACTGTGCATTTACCATCCACAACTACAGGTTCAAAATCACTTTCCCACAATGCGTTCCAATTCTGTTCTCTTATCAGATCCGTGGTAAAAGAAAACTTAAATTCACTAAATGTGAATGTACTCAACATGGTTTTAAGATTTGCGGCAGAAAATTGTTCCTTAGGAATATACGCTTTCAGATACGGGTCTTCTATTGAAAAACTCTCAAAACCAAGCTCTTCAATTTCGGCAATTACCTGTTCGGCATAGTCCTCTTTGAAAGGGACAATTTCTATGCAAACCTCAATATATTCCATTTTAGAAAGAAACAGCTATTCCAATAAAATCTTCAGCTTTTAAAGCGGCTCCACCAATAAGTCCTCCATCAATATCTTTACATGCAAAAAGTTCTTTTGCATTTGAAGGTTTACAACTTCCGCCATAAAGAATGGATATTTCTTCAGCAAGAGATCCGAATTTACCCGCAACGAATTTACGTATGAATGCGTGAATTTCCTGAGCTTGTTCAGTTGTTGCAGTGACACCTGTTCCTATCGCCCATATAGGTTCATAAGCGATAACGATGTGTGCCATTTCCTCAGGTGTGAGTTGGAAAAGAACCTCTTTGATTTGTGAGCCAACAACATCGAAATGTTTTCCGGCATTCCTTTCATCAAGTTTTTCACCCACACAGAAAATAGGGCAAATACCCTCTCCCAATGCAAGTTTTATTTTTTTAATAAGTTTTTCGGATGTTTCCCCGTAATATTCTCTTCTCTCAGAGTGTCCAAGAATAGTATAAGAACAACCTGCTGATTTCAACATTTTAGCAGAAACTTCACCTGTATATGCCCCCTTCTCCTGATCGGCACAGTTTTGAGCAGAAAGACCTATAACTGTATCTTTTATAATTTCACAAACAGAAACAAGATGTGTAAATGGAGGTGCAACAATAAGTTTTACGTCTGACGGTACTTCTTTTAATTTGGATAAGATACCTTTTGCCAATTCATTTCCTTCTGAAACTGTAGTATTCATTTTCCAGTTTCCAGCTACTATTTTTCTTCTCATAATCTATATTTTAAAAATATTTGAATTTTAGCTTTATCTTAGAATAGAAAGATGAACTCTTCTCTATATCGTGGCAAAATTAGAAATAAAATCAATTAACTTTGTAAAAACTTTATATGGGCATATCGAGAAAAAATAACACAGGATATTTTACAGCCATATCTATTGCAGTGGCAATATTCATGCTATCAGATGTGCTTCTCGGGTCCACTTCGATCTCTTTAACTGACTTATTTGCAGCTGTATTCGGAAAGAAAGGGCCAGGTCCAATAAACGATATTGTCTGGTTATTCAGAATCCCTAAAATGCTGACAGCTCTCCTTTCAGGGATAGCCCTGTCCATTTGCGGACTGCAAATGCAAACTCTTTTCAAGAATCCTCTTGCTGACCCATATATTCTTGGAATAAGCTCGGGAGCAGGATTAGGCGTCGCTTTTTTTGTTATGGGATCATCCGCCTTGGGCCTTACAATAGGATCGTCTTTGGGAATGAATATTGGGATGGCAGCCTCAGCATGGATAGGAGCATTAGTAGTTACTTTTATTATAATATCACTTTCACACAAATTGAAAGACAATCTCTCCCTTCTTATTTTCGGAGTAATGCTTGGATTTATCGGGAGTGCTTTGATTGGGCTTTTACAATATTTTTCTTCCGCATCCTCACTAAAAAATTATGTTCTTTGGTCTATGGGAAGTTTTGCCGGCATGACAACAGTACAGCTTATAATACTTGCGGCTCTTGTTCTTATAGGTCTTATCATCTCCATTTATAATATTAAAGATCTGAATATATTGCTTCTTGGTGAACAATATGCAAAATCTATCGGAGTGAATGTACAACGAACAAGGAACAGGATTTTGATTGTTGTTGCCCTTCTTGCAGGTGGAGTAACAGCTTTCTGTGGTCCAATCGGATTTATAGGAATAGCAGTTCCTCATATTGCAAGAATGTTATTCAAAAATGCCGATCATAAAGTTCTTATTCCTGCATCAGCATTGATAGGAGCTGCAATAATGCTTCTTGCAGATATAATAGCCGGACTGCCTGGAACATCAAGTGTAATTCCGATTAACACTGTGAGTGCTCTTTTAGGTATTCCAATAATATTATTTATCATCTTAAAAAAGAAATAAAATAATGCCAGATTTACTCTCAATAGAAGACCTTTCTCTTGGATACAATAAAAAAGTTATCTATAAAAAGATTAATGCGACAGCCTCAGATGGAGAGTTGATTGGTGTTTTCGGAGCAAATGGAGTTGGTAAAAGTACTCTTCTTAGAACAATAGCCGGATTGCAACCTATTTTCTCTGGAAAAATAATATTAAAGGGGATAAACTATAGAAAACTAAAACTTAAGGATATAGCTTCATCATTATCATTTGTTCCGGCTCAAATGAATAGAGCAAATAATCTTAGTGTATTTGACATGCTTGGTTTGAACTGTTATTTCAGAAGCAACTGGTTAGGCAAAATTGAAGATAAGGATAAGGATATGATAAGTAACGCCCTGAAACTTGTTGGACTTGATAATTATGGAGATAAGAATTCGGCTGAATTAAGTGACGGTGAATACCAACGAGCTACAATAGCTGGAGCATTGGTAAAAGATTGTCCGATAATTATTTTTGATGAACCAACAGCATTTCTGGATATAGCCAACAAGTATCAGATAACCGAACTGCTTGCTAAAATAGCCCAAGAAAGGGGAAAGACAATAATTTTTTCATCTCACGATCTTAACCTTGCGATTGAGTACTGTGATAAAATATGGTTGATGGGATACGAGTCCTTTTATAATGAAGCGCCGCAAACGTTAAAAAATTGCGGCGCATTCAACCAGTTGTTCACTAACAAAAATATTCTATTTGATCCTATTTCAAATACTTTTCATAAAGGCCCTCAATAGCCTTAGCTAATCTCATTACTCCTTCAACTATCTTATCATCATCTGCGTAAGAGAAATTAAGGCGCATGGTATTCTTACCGTTGCCATCACAATAGAATGCTTCTCCAATCACGAATGCAACATCCTGTTTAATAGCTATATTAAACAACTCTCTGGTATCATACCCTTCCGGTAATTTTAAAAACAAAAACAATCCTCCGTCAGGATTTGTCCATGTGACACCTTCAGGCATATAATCTTCAAAAGCCTTTATCATCACGTTTTTCTTATGCTTATATAATGTCTTTATCTTGACAAGATTTTTCTGAAAAGAACCCGAAGCCAAATATTTGGCAGCAACCATCTGATTGAAAATCGGGGTACACAAGTCAGCAGATTGTTTTGCTACAATCAAATGATCAATAATATTGTCCGCAGCAATTACCCAACCTAAACGAAAACCCGGTACAAATGTTTTTGAAAATGTTCCCAAAAGAATAACTCTATCAGGATTCATTGAATACATAGTAGGCTGGCTTTCTCCTTCAAACCTTATTTGTTTATAAGGACTATCCTCTATAACCAATAAATCATATTTTTCTGCGATATCAATAACAGATCTTCTTTCTGCTTCTGTCATTGTAATTCCTGAAGGATTCTGGAAATCAGGAATAGCATATATGAATTTAGGTTTTTTTCCTTTTGCAATCAACCCTTTTACTGCTTCTTCCAGACTTTCGTTTTCATGAAGTCCATATGGCTCACACTGATAAGACCAAAAAGCCTGTAGTGCGCCCAAATAAGAAGGAAGACCGCAAATGATAACATCACCCGGATCGATAAAAATACGGGACAGTAAATCTATGCCTTGTTGAGAGGCTGTTGTAACTAAAATATTTTTAATCGGAATATTAAGATTTTCTTCAAGATATAATTTTGATAACTCTTTTCTAAGAGTTACATCACCTTCAGTTGCACCATATTGAAGAGCTGCTGCACCATTCTCGTCCAGAACTTCAATCATAATTTTTTTCAACTCCTCTATCGGGAATGTTTCTGGACTTGGAAATCCGCCACCAAATGAGATAACTTCAGGTCTATTAGCAACACTCAGAAGATCTCTGATTGCTGACCTTCTCATACTCTTTGCATTAGCAGATAATAATTGATCGATTTTCATATAAATATTTTTTACAAAGATAATAGACTGTAACAAAAATACAAAATAATATTATTTTTTTAAAGTTTTTTTTTCGATTATGTTTCTATTTGTTGCATTTTAATACATTTTACTATTCCACAGTCATATACCTTTTTATCGGACAAATCTACGTTTTAAACTTGTATTTTGATTTTAGAAAAAATACTTATCTGCTGGTTTCGTGAAAAAACACTACTTTTACATCATGAAGAAATTATTCTTAATTGACGGTCATTCATTGATTTTCAGGATGTATTATGCATTCCTTCGCAGACCTATGGTAAATTCAAAAGGTGAAGATACATCTATACTGTTTGGTTTTACCAAATATTTGTTGGAGTTGATAAATAAAGAACACCCATCACACATAGCAGTAGCCTTTGATCCCCCGGCAAAAACTTTCAGGCATGAGATTTATCCCGAATATAAAGCTAACAGAAATGCTACACCGGAGCTTGTAAAAGCCGCATTAAATCCTTTGGTTGACATAGTAGAATCTCTTGGTATTCCTGTTCTGATGGAACCCGGGTACGAAGCTGATGATGTAATTGGTACGTTAGCAAAAAAAGGTGAAAAAAGTGGTTTTCAGGTATATATGGTAACCCCTGATAAGGACTTAGGGCAAATGATATCTGATAATATTTTCCAATTTAAACCCGGTAAATCAGGAGCAGAAAATGAAGTTATAGATAAAGAGAAAATATGTGCATATTACGGAATAGATAATCCTTCTCAAATTGCCGATATTCTCACCATCTGGGGAGATGCATCCGATAATGTAAAAGGAGTGAAGGGAATCGGAGAGGTTGGAGCCAAAAAGCTTGTTTCAAAATATAAAACTGTGGAGAATATCATCAAAAACCTGATGGAGCTTCCTGAAAAACAACGTATCGCATTTGAAGAAGCATTGCCTTATCTTCAATTAAGTAAAACACTTGTAACAATTAAAGCAGACATAGACATAAACGTTGACGAAAATTCACTGGTAATCGACATGTGCTGTAATGACAGAGTTTCCGAACTGTTCAATAAATACGAATTCAATTCTCTGAAGGGACTGCTTCCAAGCGGTAATATCACCCCAAAAGAAAATTTCCATAATTGCGTCAAGATACAGCAAGTAAGTAAAAATGAGATCTATGATTGTGCAAATTCAGCCTTACGTGTTTCAATAAAAGTTGAAAACGGAATAATTATCTCATGCAAAGACAAATACGCCATTTTTGAATATGGTGATCCACTGGCAAAAAAAATTCTGGAAAACTCCGACATAGTTAAAGTAGGATATGAAACAAAATCTGCCATCAACGCCCTAAGGAAAAACAACATTTGTTTAAATGGAAAATTGATGGATATTGAGATTATGCACTATCTACTTAATCCGGAAAGAACACACAAGCTTGAATTTCTCACTAATGGATATCTGAATTTGAATCTGGATATTATTGCTGATGACAAGGATAAAGGAGAAAACATACTTCAGGGAGACCTTTTCAGCTCTCAATCAATTATAGAGAAAAAAGAAGACAAAGAAAGATCAGCAAGAGAGTGCGTAGTTCTTGATCCTCTATTCACACAAATACGCAACGATTTGAAAGAGCAAAACCTTTCAGATCTTTACCTCAAAATGGAAATGCCTCTTATCCCTGTTCTTGCTCAAATGGAATATGAAGGAGTCAAAATTGATCCAAATCAACTTTTAGAATACAGCAAAATTCTGACACTTGAACTTTCCCAAATTGAAGCTAAGGCAAGAGCGATGGCTGATGAACCCACATTAAACCTATCCTCTCCACGTCAGATAGGCATTGTCCTGTATGAAAAGATGAAACTCAATCCTAGAGCTAAAAAAAACCAGAAGGAAAATTATCACACTGATGAGGAAACATTGATGGAGTTGATTGACACGCATCCTATTATAAATGCCATTCTTGAATTCAGAGCAACAAAAAAATTACTTTCTACATATATTGACCCTCTTCCAGCATTGATTAATCCAGATACGGGAAAAATACATACAACATTTAACCAAGCCCTAACATCAACAGGACGCTTAAGTTCAGTTAGACCTAACCTGCAGAATATACCTATCAGAACAGAAAAAGGAAGGGAAATAAGAAAAGCATTCATACCATGTAGTCCGGATGGTTTTATAGTTTCGGCAGATTACTCGCAAATTGAATTGAGATTGATGGCGGAACTCAGTCAGGACGAAGGATTGTTGGAAGATTTCAGAAATGGTCAAGACATACACGCCTCAACAGCATCAAAAATATTCAAAATATCACCATTGGAAGTCACACGTGAACAACGACGACAAGCAAAAGTTGCTAATTTCGGTATTATTTACGGTATCTCGGCATTCGGCCTTTCTCAGAGGCTGAACATTC
>Ga0265294_10000309_pt1 | contig 64268 bp, 57 predicted proteins | sample MunlanPumphouse3_FD_192504 | JGI IMG/M metagenome (GOLD analysis project Ga0265294, IMG submission 192504) | Groundwater microbial communities from a municipal landfill in Southern Ontario, Canada - Pumphouse #3 | ecosystem: Environmental > Aquatic > Deep subsurface > Groundwater | place... | reverse complement strand
GATGATGATTATGTAAAAAAGGCATTGTCGTACGGTGCTATCGGTTACCTTCTAAAAAATCGTCCACCAGCAGAATTGATTCAATCGCTGTATGCTGTAAGATCGGGAATCTTACAGATAGACCCTGATGTGGCAAAATCACTCATACAATCTCAAATTAGGAAACCTCCATATTCAGAAGAGATGCTGAAATGTTATCAAAGTTTGACTCTTAGAGAAAAAGATACTCTTCAATTGTTATTACAAGGTATGGATAATAAACAAATTGCAGAACATCTCAATATTCAGGAACAATCAGTACGCAATTATACCCACATCATCTATTCAAAGCTTGGCATTTCGAACAGGATGGAAATAATCCAACTGATGGATACTTTGAAATATTTTATCTCGAGTGGAATGTAACTTGAGATAATTGTTCGATTAGTACTTGCATACTCAAACTTCAATTAATAATTCTTTTATTTCAGTACAAATGTACATTGTGGATCAACTTTAGATAGTTAATAATTCTGGATATGAGGAGATATTATGCGAAGTGCAATTGTCTTTTTTGATGATTATTGGCTTGATGTTAAGCGAGGTGTTCGTCGCAGATATTTTAAACCAAAATGGTTGTCAACCTATGTTGACCCACTAAATGGAACTAGCGTTTATGCTTCAATTCAATGGTGTCCCGAAATTCAAAAGTATCGTACATGGTATGAAGTAATACCAAAGATCAGGGTCGATGCCTTGCGGTATCTTGCAGTCGCTGAAAGCACAGATGGAATACAATGGCAGCCAGTTTCACCGAATTCTTCCCAAGATCCGGCGGTTGAAGAATGTCCTCACGCGGTATACTCAGGAAATGGAGGAGTGCATGGGACTTCCGTGTTCCGTGACCAATGGGATACAAATCCCGAAGCAAGATATAAAGCTACGGGGATGACAAGAACTTGGGCTGGACAAAAACGACCGCCAACTTTACCTGTCAGGTTATCAACATCACCGGATGGAATCAATTGGAAAGAACAGGATATATTGCATGAGTATACTAGTGATGCGTTGAATTGTCTTTTCTATAATCCTTGGGATAACACGTATTCGGCGTTGCTTAGGACCGCATACGTTGATAGAAGAATTTTCCAAACAGACATTCCAGACATAAATCAAATCCATAATCATGAAAATCCTCGTTTGGTTGTTCATCCTGATGCCTCTTATGAAGCCCCGCTTCAACTGTATAGTATGTGGGGTGGGTGGAATGATGGCATTTTCTTAGGGTTATTAATGAGGTATTGGGTTGACTTGGGAAATCCGGATTACTCAACGATGCAAGGCTACCAAGATTCGGAACTGATGTACAGTTATGATGGGAAATATTGGTTACATACAAACAGAGAAGCCTTAATTGAAAGGAACCTTCCGCAACAACACGGACATTGCCAGTTAGTTAGCACGGGAATGACACTTGATGCCACTCAAACCAAACATATCATTGTCTCTACCGGAGCAAGGTTCATGCACTCAACTACAGATGTGTATGAGCGATTGTTGTCAAAACATCAAGAAAGCGCTCATGTACTGTTTTTCCATGAGATTAGGAAAGATGGATTTGTCGGATTAGAATCTTGTGGTTTTGATGCTGAAGTGACAACGAAGACGATCGAATTGGAAAAGGAGGATCTTTCGTTTAATGTCAGTGTTCCCTATGGTAGTTTGTCATGTGCATTGTTGAATCCTGATGGCACTGCAATCGAAGGATTCTCATTTGAACACAGTATCCCCTTTACTGGTGATTCGACAGAACACTCCCCACAATGGGAAACGCAAGCACTATCCAGCGTGGTTGGAAAGAGAATACGAATTGCTTTACGTATAACATGTGGTGTCTTGTATGCAATTCATGCAACGATGCGTCCAAGCATCCGTGTTTCACAAAAATCATTCGGAGATTTCATTCAGCTATGTCCTGAACGCCCCGAAGAAGTAAAAGTTCAAGGGACGTGAGATTACTGTCGATTGAAAAAAAATGAAAGACTATGTACCTTTCGTTAGAGGGTCATTTTTTCTCTACTAAATGACCCTCAAAGAGCTTGGAATTCGGCGTGTTTGAGATGATACTCATCACCCGATATCCAAGCTGATTTTACTGATAGGTCAGGAGTTAGCCGTACTATGTCAGCATCAAAACCGATATCAATATCGCCTTTCTTCCCATAAATTCCCAGCACATTTGCAGGATTTGTTGATGCCATGGAAATCGCAGTTTCTAAAGATCCAATTCCAAATGCGACAACATTTCTGACTGCTTGATCCATAGTCAGTCCACTTCCGTGTAAGCTTCCCGGGTACATGGAAGACATAGTTCCTCTTGCAGGACCACCTCGATATGTAAATTCAACTTCTTCGTTCCCGAAACCGGAGTAAATTCCCGGAGGCAATCCAGCTCCAATATTTGCATCAGTAATTAAACAAACTTTTCCCAAAGGTTTACATGCAAGTGCCAGTTTCACTGCTATTGGATCGACGTGTTCTCCATCAACAATAAAATCAACAGAGACTGAAGGATCCGCAAGAATTACTTCAACTGCACCACAAGGACGCACGCCAGGATCGGTTTCTTTCGGACTAAAAAATACATCGTAAAAATGTGTTGCATGACACGCTCCGTTCGCGATCGCAGCAAGGGATTCTTTTACATTTGCTTGTGTGTGCGTGATGAAAATTGGCTTCTCCATCTCTTGCATTATTTCATCAATTCCCGGAAATTCAGGTGATATGGCAAACACAACCCGATATGGTTTTAATAACTCTCTCATCGCCCTTGCTCTTGATCGTGTTTGATTCACAAGGGTTTTCGGATTAATCGCTCCGGTCTTTGAAATGAAAGGACCTTCAAGAAAAAATCCTAAAATATTTGCACCTATGCTTCTAGATTCAACAATTTCTTGAAAAAACCGTTCTTCTTCACTAGGTAAGTGGGGAACGATTGTTGGGAGGAAACCGGTCGTCCCGAATTGTGGTAGATAACTAGAAATTTGTTCAATGGAATCTTTTCCGTTATCCATTCTGAATGTTCCTAATCCATGCGTATGCAAATCGATAAATCCCGGTACCAAATAATCTCCCTGAACATCGATAATAGACACCTGCTTCAAAGTTTTTAGTTCTTTTGAAGGAGCTACAGCTATAATTTTATCGTTTTTGATCACTACTCCATGATCCGCGTAAAATTTACCTCTTTTAAATACGTTTGCATTAAGAATTACTTTATCCATGGTTCGTCCCCCCAACATAGTTTCTGCCGAGATAAATTGAAACATCTTCGATTGGGCAATACGTTAATAATATTATACCAATTTAATTTTAAGGCGATAATCAATTACTGTCAAATAATTAATTCTAATAGAATAGTATATCTACATATATCAATATTCTTATCGACAAAAAAGTAGCAGAAGAAATTAAAAGAAAATAGGTAATGATATGGGTCCGAGATTAAAAAAAAGCTGCCGGACAACCGACAGCTTTTAATAGAAAGAGTCCGATCAATTACTTAGCATAATAAGCGAAATCAACTGTCTCGATAGAGGCACCCACGAACTTGAGGATGGCAAGCGGGATGTTGATCGCACGGTTAGTTTTTGGATCGAACTGAATGGTGGTAACTTCACCTTCAAACGGATAGCCTTCAGCCAATGCCGCTTGAACCTTTGCGGGATCGTCCGAGCCGGCACGTCTGATTGCATCGATCATGACACCGACATCGTCATACCCGGAGAACGAGTGGAGTCTTGGTTCTTGGCCGTATTCCGCAATGTAACGAGCAAAGAAATCCTGCAACTTCGGATCGTCGAACGTGATGTTGTTGGGGAAATAAGAACCATCGGCAGCTACACCGGCAACTTCATCCATCGGCTTGTACCAAGAGTTGTTTCCGAGGAAGACTGACTTAACACCGAGTTCACGAGCTTGCTTTGCGGCGTTGGCGTTTTCAGTGACATACCCGGGAAGGAACAATCCTTCTGGATTGAGCTCTCTGACACGGGTAAGCTGGGCACGGTAATCGAGGTCTCCGGCTTGGTATTCGAAGCTGCCCAACATGGTTCCGCCATTCTTTTCAACATAATGCCTGAATCCATAAGCAAGGTATTGCGAATAGGAGTTGGCCGGTGAATACAACATGGCAAAGGTCTTCATCCCAAGCTCATGAATCGCATAACTGGCGATAATGGCAGCTTGTTGGAAAGCCGAAGGCTGTGTAGTAAAGAAATAAGGGTTGACTGCGATTTCCTTTTCCGGATCTTCGGGCTTAAATGCCGGGGTGGTTGCTCTTTCGTCCATCGCTCTTGATACCACGGGCACTTTAAGGCGTTCAGCAACGGGAGAAACCGCCAACGAAGTGTTGGAAAGCAATGATCCGTTCACAACAGCAACTTTATCCTGTTGCGCAAGCCTGGTATAAGCGTTCACCGCTTCTGTCGGGCTTTGCTTGATATCATAGACAATCAGTTCGACCGGACGACCGAGAACGCCACCGGCCTCATTGACTTCTTTGACCCTCAGTTGTCCGCCTTTCTCACAGTCTGTTCCCCACTGTGCCGAACCGGCACTCAAATCAGCGTACATCCCGATTTTTATCGGTTTTGTTTCACCTTGTTGGCCTTGCGCATACAACGCAAATCCACTTGCTATTAGCAATACCAATGCAAGTGCGACGATACGAGTCTTTGTACTCATGTGAATCCTCCTCTAAGTGATTTAAGAAAAACATTGACTATATGACATTCTTCCTTATAATAATATCATGAAATGATGATAATGCAAGAAAGATATTCAATGACTTGCAAAATCTGATTTTCCCCTGACACAATAGTAGTAGGCTAGTAACCATAAGGAAGGTTCAGATGGAATCAGGAGTATTTGTTCAACAGTTGGTGAACGGAATATCGCTCGGAGGCGTGTATGCCGTCATGGCAGTCGGATTCGGGTTGGTATTCAATGTCTTGAAGTTTTCCAACTTTTCACATGGAGGAGTAGTTACCGTAAGCGCGTACGCCGGATTTTTTATATCGTCAAAATTAATTTCCAGTTTTCCTCTCGCATTGATAGCTACCATTTTGGTCGGCGCTGCGACGGGGTTGTTAATTGAACGATTGGTATTCCGCCCGGTCAGACTTGCCAAAAAACCGCTTACCTATCTGTTCGTCAATTCAATAACCGTTGCAATGATGGTGCAGCAGACATTCGCAGCCATTTGGGGATCTTATTACTTTCCATACCCTGAATTCTTTAAAAGGACTGCATTTTCAATCGGCCAATTGGTGTTCAGCGGAACCTATTTACTGATGTTGGCAGTATCTGCAGTCGTGTTAATATTACTTACGCTATTCTTGAAGAAAACAAAACTGGGCATCGCTATCCGAGCTGCCTCCAGCGATATCTATACTCCGCCTTTGATGGGGATAAACACCGATGTGATTACCGGTATCACGTTCATCATCGCCGGTGCTCTTGCGGGCATTACCGGATTTTTCCTTGGCATGACCTATACTGTTACCCCGTTCATCGGTTCTTCGATGATAAAAGGAATCATCGCGGCAATCATCGGAGGTATGGGGAGTCTTACCGGCGGGGTGATAGCCGGCATCTTGCTCGGGATAGTCGAATCACTTCTGATTGCCGAATTGGGTTCCTCTGTGACTCCAATCATCATCTACCTGGCTATTGTAATACTGTTGCTGGTACGCCCGCAAGGTATTGCAGGAAACCTGTATACCGTCAAGGCATAAGGAGCACATATGTTTTACTTCTTCGCAAACGTTCTAGAAACGACGCTGATGTACACCATTTTTGTGCTGTCAGTATACCTTTTGAGCGGTCTGACAGGGTTTTTCTCACTCGGACACGGAGCGTTCATCACGATCGGAGCTTATACCGCTGGGTTGGCAACCTTACGTTTCGGATTGCCGATTTGGCTCGCTTTCATCCTAGCGATAGTCATGGGTCTTGTAGGAGGCCTGATCATTGGCGTGCCGACGCTGAAACTTCGCAGAGACTACTTCTTGCTGATAACCTTCGGTTTTGGCGAAATGGTCAGGGCATTATTGTTATGGACAAGTCAGCTTACCGGTGGCGCGATGGGTATGGCTGGGATTCCCTACGCAGCTGAATTACCGTTGATTGCAATTTCGGTAGTCGTGGTGCTCTTCATCATAGCAAACCTCAAACGATCTTCGTTCGGAAGGACATGCATTTCTATCCGCGATGATGAGCTGGCAGCTCAGGCAATGGGAATCAATGTCTATGCACATAAGATTAAGGTATTTCTATTATCTGCTGCGATCGCTTCTTATGGCGGAGCCCTGTTGGCATTCAATATGACCTTCATCGAGCCGAACCTGTTCGACTGGCTCGAGTCGGCACGTTTGATAGTCATCATTTTTGTTGGTGGTATCAATAGTGTTACCGGAGCGTTAGTCACGGCCTTGTTCTACTACAGTTTCGGCGAATTGTTCCGATTTGCCAACGTATGGCGCGATGTAATTTTGGCTGTCTTGGTGATTTTGGTGATAATTTTCCGCAGCCAAGGTCTCTTTGGTAACTTTGAACTGTCTCCCAAATGGATCAAATCATTGTTCAATCGCAAGAAATCACCAAAGAGGGGGGCTTGATTATGGATTTGTTACGCGTCGAAGCCATTTCCAAGAATTTCGGAGGTGTGGCGGCAATATCAAATTTCTCCATGGTTCAACCCTATAACACCATCAGTGCCATCATAGGTCCGAACGGAGCTGGAAAGACCACGACATTCAATATGATCAGCGGTGTCCAGACAGTCGATACGGGTAAGATTTTCTTGGAAGATGTTGAGATCACCAAACTCCCTTCTCATAAAATCCAACGGTTTGGAGTTTCACGAACGTTTCAGAATATTCGTTTGATCGAAGGGTTGTCCGTAATTGATAATGTGAAACTCTCTTATACGAGCCGACTTACGTATACGATGTTCGAAGAGTTCATCCACTCGCCTCGGGTGCGTAAGAATGAAACTGTCCTTGAAGATATCGCTATGGAGTATCTCGAGTTTTTTGATTTAAGCAAGTATGCGAAAAGCAAGCCAAAAAGCCTGTCCTACGGGTTGCAACGCCGTCTCGAATTGGCCAGGGCCTTGATGAACGAACCGAAGCTCTTGTTGCTTGATGAACCGGCTGCCGGATTGAATCCCGCGGAGACACGTGAATTGATGGGTACGATCCAAAAAATACAAGAGCAAAAAAACCTGTCGATAATAATTGTCGAACACCATATGGATTTGGTGATGAAAATCTGTTCTATCATCCATGTGATCGACTTTGGTAAGAAAATCGCAGAAGGCACACCGCAAGAAATCATCAAGAACAAAGCAGTGCTGCAAGCTTATTTAGGTGACATGGGGGGAGAAATATGTTAAAGGTGTGCGATCTTTCTGTTCATTATGGCGGTATCACGGCCCTCCACGGTATCAATCTCGAAATCTCAGAAGGACAAATCGTTACAATAGTAGGAGCCAACGGTGCCGGGAAGTCGACAACCATCAATGCGATAAGCGGTATGGTCAAAAAAACTTCCGGGGAGATTTTTTACAAAGGTGAGCCAATACCGGTTTCTCCTCAGAAAATTGTACGAGCAGGCGTGGTGCAAGTACCGGAAGGACGTCGGATTTTCCCATCGATTACCGTAAAGGAAAACCTATTGCTTGGCGGGTATACGATAAAGGATCCGGCAGTTATCGAAAAAAATATCGAACGAGCCTATACATTGTTTCCGATTTTAGGCCAAAGGAAAAACCAACAAGGCGGTACTCTTTCAGGGGGAGAGCAGCAGATGCTTGCCATCGGACGGGCGCTGATGAGTAATCCGAAATTGTTGTTGCTCGATGAACCGTCCTTGGGATTGGCTCCGTTAATTAGCCTTGAAATCTTCAAACTGATCGAAACACTGCGTGGGCAAGGATTGACAGTGCTGCTGGTTGAACAAAATGCTGTCAAATCACTTTCCATTTCCGATTATGCGTATGTATTGGAAACAGGGAGAGTGGTTGCCGAAGGTCCGGGTAGGGATCTTGCCAATGACCCTGCTGTCCGAAAGGCCTATTTAGGACTCTAGATAGGCGCGATGGTTGATTATTGTGCAGCTAACATGAACTCTGGGTGCATGCGGTGACAGTGTGCTCAAAGAGTAAGAAATCGAACATATTATTGTGATTATTGTTATCGTGTTTCGGATCCATCAGATGCTTTAGTTATTGAATTAGATATGAATTTGGCTGTGATAAAAGCCATTTGATTCCAAGTGCAACAGACAACATAAGGGTTGTAATGCTTTAAGGAGGCAATAGCATGGGAAAAAGTGTTGACTTACGGGTGAAAATCGGAAACTTGAGTTTGAAAAACCCGTTTCTTGTAGGTTCAGGTCCTACTGTCAGGGATCTTGATCAGATAAAGGCGGCTGCCGATTCGGGATGGGCCGGGGCTTCGGTGAAACTGGCAATCGAACCGTTTCCGTATTTGAACTTCAATCCTCGCTATCGTTGGTTGAAACAAGATAAGATTCATATTTTCACAGCTGAAAAACGTTTGACTGCAAAAGAAGGGCTCAAGGTTGTCGAACAAGCGAGGAACCAAATCTCGGATGATTTTTTGTTAATTCCAACTATTACGTATGACGGTGAGGATTATGAAGGATGGGGAAAGCTTGCCAAGCAATTTGAGGACGCGGGAGCACAGGCCATCGAGCTGAATATGTGCTGTCCCAATATGTCGTACAACCTCTCTTCAACCGGAGAATCGACCAAGAAGAGTACCGGAGCCAGTCTCGGTAATGATCTTGCATGTCTTCCGATCGCCGTCAAATGTGTCACCGATGCGGTAGGTGTTCCTGTCATCGTGAAATTCAGCGCGGAGAATCCGCATCTGCCGGCTTCTGCTTATGCGGCACTTACCAATGGTGCTGCCGCTGTAGGACATAATGGCAACTGGCTGGGAATTCCCGATATCGATATTAAGAATCCGGACAAGAGTATCTATCGCTTACAGGATCAGATTACTCTTGGGTGCATGTCAGGTCCGTTCGTACGTCCGTTGGCGATGCGTGATACGTATCAGTTGAGACGTGGCTTGGGTCCGGATGCGGTAATCATCGGTTCCGGTGGCGTAAGCAATCTCCAGACAGCCGTGCAACACCTGATGGTCGGAGCCAGTGCCCTGTGGATTTGTACTGAAACGATGATTCGCGGGTTCGATTGGATGCCCAAGATGCTTGAGGATCTGGTCGTTTACATGAATGAAATGGGTTACGAATCCATCAATGATATCAGTAGTCGCCTACTGAAGAATATCGCATCGGCAAACGAACTCACGGTTCATGACGGGTATGCCTATATCGATCCTGAAAAATGCATCAACTGTGGAATTTGCTGGAAGATCGGGCATTGCAATGCTATCGACCATGATGACAAGACAAGTTATGTGAACAAAGATCTGTGCCTTGCATGCTCGACATGTGTTGATTTGTGCCCGAAAAAAGCTATCAGCATGGTTCAGACTAATTAAAAGATAATGTGGAGGTTTTTGTATGTCTAAAACAACTGGAATAGGAATTCTTGGGGCTCAATTCGCAGGTAAATTCCATACAGAAATGTGGCGAGTCATTCCCAATGCTGAGGTGGTCGCTGTCGCTGACCTGTCAGAAAAGGCCAGGGAAGGATACTTGAAAGAATATGGCCCTATGAAGATGTATGAGGATATCGATGGTCTTCTCGGAGACCCAAATGTTGAAGTGATCGATATCTGTGTTCCGAATTTTCTCCATGCTCCGATTGCGATCAAAGCGATGGAAGCTGGCAAGCATGTGATTTGTGAAAAGCCATTTGCCACTACGCTGGAAGACGGACAGAAGGTTGTCGATGTCCAGAAGAAGACAGGACAAAAATATTTCTATGCCGAAGACTGGATCTTTGCTCCGGCTTTGGTCAAAGCGGAGAAGCTGCTCAACGAAGGTGGTATCGGCAAACCGCTCTTCTTCAAAGGTAAAGAGTGCCATAACGGATCGCATTCACCATTTGCAAAGACGATTAAATACTGCGGTGGCGGTTCGATGATACATGTAGGGATTCATGCCATCGGGTATTTCCTGCATCTGCTTGGGATGCCTGAGAAAGTAACCGGCTGTTGCAATGGCGGGTATGAAGACAATTTCGTTCATAAAGATTTCGAAGGAGAAGATTGGGCTTTGGCAGTGCTTCATTATCCAGGTGGTCAAAAAGCTCTCGTGGAAGGTAATTACATTACCACCGGAGGGATGAACGATATCATGGAAGTGTACGGAACCGATGGTCTGATCAGGGTTGACCTTACGTTTGGCAGTCCGTTGTCTGTATTTTCAAAGCAAGGAATCAGTTATGCGGTTGAGAAAGCAGAATTCACACAGGGTTGGACAAAACCTGCTGTAAATGAATTCGAATCGCTAGGGTATAAAGATGAACTGAGCCATTTCTTACAATGTATCCGAGAGGATGTTCCACAGGTAAAATCGACAACCGCAGAAGCCGGTTTCAATGTTCTGAAGATCATCGATGCGATTTATCGATCACATCGTGAACAGCGAACCGTGGTACTTTAACTGCCAATATAAGAAAAACAGGAGCGTCAGATGGTTATTAATGTTTATGACAATCAGCTAACGATGGCACAAGCGGCCGCAGAGAAAGCAGCTATTGCATTGAAGGATGCATTGTCAAAGAAAGATACGATACGCTTATTGGCAGCGACCGGTAGTGCTCAATTTAAGTTTTTAGATGCGTTACTGTGTTATAAGGATATTGATTGGAGTAGGGTGGAAGTATTTCATCTCGATGAATACGTTGGAATTTCGAAAGACCATCCGGCAAGTTTTGCCGGTTACATCCAACACTACATCGTTGACAGATTCCATCCTGCAAAAGCAACGCTTATCAATGGCATGGCCAATTTGGATGAAGAAGTGAAACGTCTTTCAACAGCTGTAAAAGCTGCTGAAATCGATGTGGCTTTCTTAGGAATCGGAGAGAATGGCCATTTGGCGTTCAATGATCCTCCGGCTGATTTCAAGACCGAACAACCGTATTTGGTAGTAGATTTGGATACGATCTGCAGGAACCAACAAGTTGGCGAAGGATGGTTCCCTTCGCTAAAAGCAGTACCTGAGAAAGCATTCACCATGTCGGTAAGTCAAATCATGAAATCAAAATGTATTTTCTGCATAGTCCCCGAAAAGCGCAAAGCCCAGGCTGTCAAGAACTGCCTGAGCGATGATGCGAAAGTAGATCCGATGTATCCATCTTCGATACTTAAGCTACATGGAAATGCCCATATATACTTGGATAAGGATTCGGCATCATTACTGTAACTGGGATACGCTGAATTATTATGCGTACAAAAGAATGCCCGCTTAGAGAAATCAAGCGGGCATTCGTCTGTTAAATAGGATTATACCCTGCCGCTGACCGTCGATAAGATACGTTAGAATGTCATATGATTGGCATCATCGTCTTACTGCTGAATCAATTCCGCTTTGAGTTCTTTAAAGGCTTCCCACTGTTCAACCGTGACATTTTCAGGGATTCCCCCTGAGTCCATGAAGAAGTATCCTTTATTCATCGCAGAGGCCAGTGATCGGAGGGCCTCTCGTTGATGTTCGGTGTCCCAATTAAAGAAAAACTTGTCCAGTCCTCCGGCAAATGTCAGGCGATCGCCATATTGGCGGGAGAGTGTGGCCATGTCCATCCCTTCATTAGGATCAAGAGGATTGAGTATGTCGATACCGCATGCGTATAGATCGTTCATGATCGGATTGATATTTCCATGACTATGCATGTGAAGGATCGCACCGTGGGAATGACAGAGATCTGCAAGTTTCTTATGCCAGGGGATGAATATGGATTTGCATAGAACCGGGCTGATAAGCAAGCTGTTTTCGCTACCCAAATCATCACAGAAGCAAATGACATCGACGCCAGCTTCCAATAGATGTGATGCCACTCTCAGATTGTATTGGCCTACGCACTCGATGATGTGCATTGTTTCTTCTGGTTTAAGGATCAAATCCATAAGGAATAAATCGAATTGATAGATGAAATAGTGAATTGAAGCAAAAAATCCCATCAGGTTGGTGAACGTGACTCTATCACGATTCTTATGATATTCGACTTCCTCTTTCAGATTTTTGTAGCGTAAGGGATCATCCGGATCGGGAAGGATCGACCTATTGAATTCTTCAGGTGATTGGATCGGATAATCATAGTAATGGTAAAAGTGAGGATCATAACACACTTTTTTATATACCCCTGTTTCATATTGGGTGATACGGACATTCTCACTCGATTCAATCGTTTTTTCTGCGAACTCGCCAGGACCGCCGTGTCCGAACGACATGTTTGCCCCGTATCCTACCGGAACGGCTGCCATTCCGCCTCGTTCAGCAAATTTTGCTTTCACTTCCCAATCTTTAGGATCTGATCCTCCATAGGTGAATTCCTTTGGAGGAGTAATATCCGAGGGAATCGCATCGGCACCGAGTAAGGTTTTGGCAATCTTCTCGTTGTAGAACGACATGGTCCATGATTGGGGGCTTTTAGATATGCCTTTGAGCGTATCAAAGAAAGTCTTTCGATCGAGCATTCATGTTCTCCTGCATTATTTTTAAGAAGTAATTGGTCAGATTCATTCTAAACTATTTTTGCTTTGTTAGTCTGCTAGTACTGAAACATCATTATGCGGATAGTAGTGTCAACATTTCTCATCGCATGGTTTGTTTTCATCCGCAGCAGCCTATTCATTGTTACGCTTGAGTTGGAATAAAAATGCACGGACTTTCATCAGGATAATACTTCTTTCGTTGGAGATCATCCCTTCGATTACCATTATCATTCCATTATATACGATAGGGATCAGGACCAATTTGATAGATACCCGAATATTTTTAATCATGATTTATACTCTATTTAATGCACCATTTGTCTTTTTTCTCATGGGGTCCAATCTCAGCCAGATTCCTGTAGAACTGGAAGAATCGGGCTTGATTGACGGTGCATCTCGTTTCACTATTTTTTGGAAACTTGTGTTACCTGTTACTGTGCCGATTCTTATGACCGGAGCATTGTTCAGTTTCATATTCGCTTGGAAAGAATTTTTAATCGGTCTGAGCTTGACCTCCACCCCGTTATCGATGACACTCAATGTCAAAATCGCTGGATTCATCCAATCCTATAGCGTGAAATATGGTGAGATGGCGGCATCCGCCTCGTTGGGTGCCATACCTGGAATTCTGCTTTGTATCTTCACTCAAAAATATATTGTCTCCGGAATCACCCAAGGCGCGATTAAAGGATAAAAAAATATGAATATGAATGTTTGTGCAAAAAAACGGCCGAATGTCGTGGTGTTTTTTACTGACCAGCAACGTTTTGACTCGACCGGTGTTCACGGCAATCCGTTGAATTTGACTCCCAATTTTGATCGCATGGCACTTGAAGGTACCCATTTCGCTCATATGTATACATGTCAGCCAGTATGTGCCCCTGCGCGATCTTCATTGCAAACCGGACAATACGCCACTACGACCGGAGTATGGAAAAACCATCTTGCACTTGATCCTGATGCGACAACCCTTGCCACATGTTTTCGACAAGCCGGTTATAAGACAGGATATATTGGGAAGTGGCATCTTGGTGGAGTGAAACCTGGAATTTTTGATTGGGATCAAGCGCCCGTACCCGAATCCAATCGTGGCGGATATGAATATTGGTTGGGAGTGGATTTGCCTGAATTTGTTTCAGACGAATACCATACGGTACTCTTTGACAATGATAACAGACCGGTAAGATTACCCGGGTACAGAGTGGATGCATATACCGATGCTGCTATCGATTATATCAATACGGTTAAGGATGAACCGTTCTTTTTGTTCTTGTCATTCTTGGAACCGCATCACCAAAATCATCGTGACGATTTTCCTGCACCCCATGGGTATGATGATGCGTATGTAGGTAAATGGATGCCCCCTGATTTGGCAGCCTTGGGTGGAAATGCACACGGCCAGATCGACGGATATTGGGGAATGGTCAGAAAATTAGACGAAGCTTTCGGCCGAGTACGGGATGCGTTATTCTCCCTCGGTTTGCAGGAAAATACCATCGTGGTATTTTCCAGCGACCACGGATGTCATTTCAAAACCCGCAACAATGAATACAAGCGTTCGTGCCACGACAGTTCGATCCATATCCCCGCTGCAATCTCGGGACCGGGATTCGTCGGGGGGGGAAGGGTCCCCAATTTGGTATCCCTTGTCGATCTTACGCCAACGTTATTGGATGCAGCAGGTTTGCCCATCCCCGACAATATGCAAGGCACCTCCTATCTTCCGTATTTGCATAGGGAAAAAGATCCTTCTACATGGAAAGATGTCGTATTTGCCCAGATAAGCGAAGATAAGGTTTCAAGAACAATCAGGACAAAACGTTGGAAATACGCCATTACGGCAAAAGATGTGGATGGCTTTAGCGTTGCAGGGTCCGATTGCTACGAAGAAGAATTCTTATATGATCTTCAAGCAGACCCGTTTGAACTTGAAAACCTCAACAATTCAAAAGCACATGAAGCAGTGCGGGCCCGACTCCGTAAACTCATTTTAATCAAGATGCACGAAGCAGGAGAGAAAATACCCAACATCATTGGTGCTGTAAACGAAGATGAAGTCCGTGGACAACGCCTCGTATTCAAAGAAGAGTTAGATGCGATAACCGCGTTGTATTAAGCAATAGTATTCTGTTTGTAACAGGGGAGTTCTTGGGAATCTCCTCTGAATTTACTTTTCTCATCATCACTGTGGAAAAACTGGATGAAATACTATTAAGATGCTTTGAAGAAATTAATTAAATAGTATGTTCATGAAAAGTCTGGCTCCTCTTTATTTATTGAAAGGGGAAAGGATTTCGGCTACCAGTTTACAAGTTAACTTAATTATTGTTATTATTCGCAAAAGTGCGCTCAGAGGTTGCGATGGATCCTTACCCAAGTTATATCCTTGCGTTCTCGAAAATGATCCGTCAGTATAAGTCAGCATGCTCGGAGGCCCTCGAAGAGTACAAGTTTTCACCGGCCGAGATCGATGTGCTGATGTTCCTGTCGAACAACAAGGCCTACGATACGGCCCGCGATATTTCAGAGTTCCGAGGGATATCCAAAGCTTTGGTTTCCAGATCTGTCGATACCTTAATCCGCCGCAAATTCATTGTTACGGTGATCGATGCCAATGATCATAGGATTATCCACTTACGGTTGACTGACCTGGCAACTCCTATTGTAAAGCGATTAGCAAATTTGAGAGAACTATTCAAACGAGAAGTATTTTCAGGAGTGAGCCAAACTGATAAAGTAGTATTCGACCAAGTTCTGAATACAATGATTTCCAATAGCATGGATACATCTCGAATCAAGGATTGACAATGGAATCACAACATACATCCCGACTCGGAATAGAACCGGTTGGCTGTCTCATGGCGAAACTGGCTTTTCCTTCAATAATAGCTCAACTGATAAATGTGTTGTATAATATGGTCGATCGGATTTATCTCGGCCACATTCCGGATATCGGTAAGGAAGCTCTTACGGGGGTAGGTGTGGCATTCCCTATCATCATGATCATCGCTGCATTCAGTGCTTTCACCGGCCGAGGAGGGGCTCCTTTGGCTGCCATAGCAATGGGTAAGGGAGACAAGACACGCGCAGAACTGTTTTTAGGTAACTCCATAACATACTTATTGATAATATCGATACTCCTTACCGTGGGTTTTTCCATCTTCAAGGTGCCGGTCCTATACGCATTCGGAGCCAGCGACCAGACTATCGGCCATGCCACCACTTATATCGGTATTTATCTGATAGGGACTGTTTTTGTCCAACTATCTTTGGGATTGAATAATTTTATCAGTGCCCAAGGATTTGCCAAAACCGCGATGTGGTCGATATTGATCGGTGCGATTGCAAATATCATACTGGACCCGATTTTCATCTTCCTGTTTGATTTGAAAGTCGCCGGTGCCGCGATCGCAACTATAATTTCACAAGCTCTGAGTGCTGTTTGGATTTTCTATTTCCTACTATCAAAGAAATCTACTATCCGAATCCGGTTCCCAAGGATGCGAATACAATACCCGATTGTCGCAAAGATACTCTCATTAGGCATCTCACCGTTTGTCATGTATGCCACTGAAAGCGCAATAATCATCGTATTCAATTTTGGATTGCAGCGTTACGGTGGAGATCTCTATGTCGGTGCTATGACCATCATGAACAGTGTCATGCAACTCATGGTCGTTCCGTTACAGGGTTTCACCCAAGGAATACAACCTATTATTAGCTACAACTACGGGGCCCGGAAATTCGATAGGGTAAAGAAAACAGTACTTATCACGGTAATAGTAGCCTTTTTATTTTCCTCGATGGGATGGTTGCTCAGTTCAATATTCCCGAGGATTTTTGCCAGTTGGTTCACTACAGACATGCAATTGATCGGTCTGGTTGAAAAAGCACTTCCGATTTTTGTCGGTGGAATGTGGCTCTTTGGAATTCAGATTGCCTGCCAGACCGCATTCTTAGGTCTCGGGCAATCAAGGATATCGCTCTTCATTGCATTGTTGCGGAAAGTTATCCTGCTTATTCCATTGGCATTGATACTGCCAAGATTCTTCGGTGTGATGGGAATTTTTTGGGCGGAACCTGTTTCAGATATCATTTCTGCATCAACATCAGGCCTAGTTTTCCTGTTCAGCTACAAAAAAATACTTACTGAGAAGGTATTGGATCGAATTGCATAAAGCGTCATTGCGGATTGCTTTTTTCCAACTGGGAGTATAACTCGATAACTTCGTGCAATGGGCGCAAGTTTTCTGTGGCTCCTGTCTGTCCCAATGAACACACACCGCTAGCATTACCATAATGGAGTGCCTGGGCTAGATCCAGGTTATTATGGGCAGCCAATAACACACCTGCGCAGAACGCATCGCCTGCTCCCACTTTCCCCTTTACGTATCCTTTAGGCAATTCAAAACTCAACTCCTGGACGTAGCGATCATGCTCATCAAGCCCGAAACCACCTTCTGGAGCATGGATGACCGCCCATGTGGACACTCCCATGTCTTTAAGTTTCGTCAGTGCCAAATGCATATTGTGTACGAGCAACCTTCTGTCCGATGACCGCAGGGGAATGTCGGTAACAGCTTCCGCTTCAATTTCATTGATGATGCAATAGTCCGTGTAACGTAGCGCGGGCGGAACAAGGCGTTTGAAACGATCGCCGGTTTCGCTGACGACATCGATAGAAGTGCTCATCCCTTTTTCCTTTGCTGTGTTGAGCAATCGCGCCATCTTTGTTCCAAATACGTAATCCTCTTCATCCAAAGTATCGAGCAAAAGGATATACCCTACATGAAGGATGCGTTCCTTTACTTGGTTCCAATCGATATCTTCTTGGCAAAATTGTGCGTTCGCTCCTCTATATTGGAAAAATGTTCGCTGCAGCGTGGCTTCGTCATTCATCACGAAGGTGAAGCTGGTCGAACCTTCTTTTTTAACACTATTCAAACTGATATTGTCATGCTCGGAAAGTTTTTCCAGGATATATTCTCCATTCGAATCATCTCCGATTCTCCCAAGAGCCCTTAATTTGATCTTTGGATCAAGTTTTGCCAGATCGACCAATACATTACACACCGCTCCTCCTATTGATTTGATCGGAGAGCCGGTGATCGTAGCTAATTCACCAATTTTCGGCATGCACGTAACAGGATATTGAAAATCGACAATCATATTTCCCGCGATACAAATTCCTTTTCTCTCTGGCATGATAACCTCCGCAAGCTTCCGCCCGTTTCACAAACCGGTAGAATACACTGTGGTCTGATAATAAAGGTACTGCCAGGCAAGAAGAATATCCCGACCTGGCAGTTGTAGTATCGCATGCATTAACCGATGAATCCACCCTCTGTTTACATAATAATCAGTAAGCGGCCTCTGCTACATTCTCAGTAATGGTAATCGTTACATCAGGATGGTCTTGCAACAATGTGATGGGAAAACAAGCAGACTTTTCTCCATAGGCTGCCTGACGAACTACTGCCCGATGCCAATCGCGGAAGCAATACAACCTAATCTTTCTAGACTCTAGTATTTCTTTCATTCCCACCGTCACGCACCAATGTGGCATCGCATCGATCGCCCCATTGAGGTCTCCCACTGCATTGATCGTCCTTGTCTCACATGAAATTGCCAATACGCGGGTCTCTCTCCGGGTGAATTCTTCAACGGAAACTTTTTCCGGTTCGTTAAAAGCTACATGACCGGTTATTCCTATTCCTCCGAAACAGACATCGACACCGCCGAGGTGTCCTATTGTCTTCGCAATAGTCGTACAATCATCGGGATCGGGAAATATTCGTTGTCGTTCCTCCATGACAAGATCTTTCCTGATCTTCTCATATACGGTTCGTTGCATGAAACCTCTGAAGCTCAGTCGGTGGTTCTTGTCGATATATCGCTTGTCGTCCGATAAGTATTCATCCATATTGATGAACCACACGTCATGGAGGTCCAACGATAACGAATTTACCATATCTACGAAGATCGGATACTGCCCGACCGGTCCGACCGGGACGATGAAGACAGTGTTTTTCCCCTTCGCATTGTTCTCTTGAATGGTTCGCACCATTTCTGTGGCCATCATATCGAAAACCTGCGCCGCTTTTCCTGCTTTAATGATAGGGATACGCGCATTGTCTCCCAACGTATCTTTACCGATGGTAAAATAATCCATATGAATACCACCTTAGCTATGAGCCGGACAGGCAAGGTCTTCATGAACCGAAGCAGTGCCGTCAGCCATGCAAAGATGAACACTTGCCGTTGTAAACGCTTTTGGCAATGCAAGGATATTGGGACTAGGTCCGACGATTTTTTTTGCATCTTCCAACGCAGCTTCAAATGTAGCTCTGGTCTTCATTCCCATGCTTCTTGCATATCCGGGTTCCTGACCTCCGACTATGTAGATCGCCGAGCAATTTTTCTCTGCGATATGGCCACATGAGATCATTGAGAATGCATGGAACGGATGGTATCCGTAGCGATAGCGATATGCGTCGATATAATGCTGTTCTTTGCTGAACGCTTCTCCGAATCGTTCGATATCGGGAAGGATATTCGCATAATCGTGTTGGAACAGCTCGAAGGTCTCACGGTATGAAGGGAATTCCTCATCATGGAAGTAACCGTTGCACAGTGATGAGCAAATCACCACCGGATTGTCGGTCAGCACGCGTTTGTGCCTGATGATCTGGGCCGAAATCGCTTGGAGCATGAGAATCGGATTCGTACCCATTCCATTGCCGTAATGGAATGCTTGGGGCATGCCGAACACCATCACATCATACTTCTTCTTTGCCCAATGCACATAGGTGCGTTTGTCCGCGACTTCCCAGGAAGCCTTCTGAACCATATCGGCTTGACCCGCGAAGACACCGATCTGACGCTGATACGTATCAAGCACTGCATCGCATACGAAGAATTTCTTACCCATGCAAGTCTCCATATGTTGGCCGATGGCATCGAACTTGCTTCGCATAAGGCTGTTCGTACTTACGGGAATGAAATCATCGCGATGCATCACCGCCGGCGTATGATGGGCCCCGATACATTTCCAATGGGTGATTCCCGTGGCACAGTGTTTGTATCCGCCTGAATATCCGCCATAGGGATTGCCTAGAGCGTGTCCGATCAACACGGCGACATCCGCATCGAACACTTCCTTGTTCATGATCACATGTGCGTCGTATTGCTTTTCTTTCCCAAGATCTACAAGATTGTCCCAATCCTCACTGTCATGGTTTACTATCTGGCCCTTATCCCAGAATCGATTGAAGACAGCTTCTCCAAGGATACTTTTGATTTCTTCTTTCTTATTCTTTCTGTGCAAACCGTTAGAGCAAATCAGTTTGATATCTTTTTCACTTGCTCCCGCTCTGATGCATTCTTCGATTATGATCGGGATGGAAACCTTTCTGTGAGAGTTATCCTGGAATCCGCCTTTGACACGATCGGGGAAAATGATAACGACTTTCGATCCTTTTTTAACAAGGCGGGAAAGAGGAGGCATTCCCATAGGGTCCAGGATAGCCTCGCGCGTACTTTTTTCGATATCTTTCAGAATCGGTGGATCGGCAACGGTTTCGCCCGGGATGAAAATGTCGGTGGAATCCGGGAGGTTGGCTTGCATGAATCCATGGCCATATTCAAACGCTACATTCATCTTGATTGTTCTCCTTTCACGTATAAATCAACGATCTCAATATATTCTTCGGGATAAAAACCAATGTTTCCTGTGAATCTTGTCAAAGCGATAAGACCTCCGTCCAAGGCAGCGATGGATCCGATCGACTCGGCATTCTCTCGCTTTAACCCTCCGCCATACACGAGCGGAGCCGAACAGATTGACTTGATGAGTTCTGCACTCTCTTTAATCTGGGCTGCATCCGGCGGGGTCTTTCCCGGTCCGATAGCCCAAATCGGTTCATAAGCGAGTACGATATCGTTCAACGGCAAACCATCGGTTCCGGAAGTTATCTGGTGAGCCAGCACCTGTGCGCGTTTGGCAACTTGCTCGGCGGTCTCACCGATGCAATACAATACCTTCATCTTTGCTTTCAAGGCACATCTGATCTGGCCTTTCAGCAATTCATGGATGGCCTTATCGCAATGATCAGTGCTGGCATGTGCCATACTCATCATTTCAGCGAGTGCCTTTCGTTGTTCACTATGGCCGATGATGGTCCACGAACAACCTGCCGATACTGCGGCATTGGCAGTCCTCATGGTGGTAAAGGCTCCGAAGTTCCCTCCGGTTGCCGTATCGGCATGATGTACTCCCTGGCAGCCAATTTCCACCGGGACAGGGGCTGTGGCTTGCTTTGCCTTTACCGCAGGCAATAGGTGTGCTTCGGGGAAAAAAATCGGGAACGAATGTGTCGTGCCGAGCTGAGGTCGCTCGCCGAGCTGTTGCTCGAGAGAAGTAACGATCTTGGTTGCCCATTGATCCATCGGAGCTAACGTATTGACTCCGCCATATTCGGTTCCGATGTCAAATCTTTTTAAGTTTAGGAAAATGTAGTTTTTCATAAATTTCACCACTTGTGCAAATATTTGGATTAATTTCTCACCATTTGTATCTAATCTGTAGTGTATATGCTCTTATTAATTATGTAAAGGAATAAAATAGAGATAAATAACCTTTTTTCTCTTTACAAAATGAAACAGTCACGCAATAATATGAACTAGATGGTACGTTGTATTTTTTCATCTTATTCCAAATTTTTGGATTCTAATATGAGTTACTGCAACGATTTTTGGATTTTAAACGTGCTAAAAGGGGAATACTATGCCAGCACCTGTTCAAGATAGCCAATTGAAGAAGAAGGCCAGGAAACTAAAGGATTTTTCTGACGGTACCGCTAGAACCCGATACATACTGATGGCGATTTCAATCATAGGAGGCTTTGCCCTATGGTTTCTCATTACCCTTATCCCAACTATCAATACGTTCCTTGCCAGTCCCAAACAAGTCTGGAATGCGCTTTTATCAGAATCGGCAGCCAATGGCCGATACTTCAAAGATATTTCTATTTCGCTTCAAAGGGTTCTGATCGGGTTCGGTCTCGCGTTCGTTTGTTCGATCCCGGTTTCATTCTTGATGGGATGGTATCCCAAGGTTCGTAACCTCGTGGAACCATGGATCCAGTTCATGAGGACGATTCCTCCGATCGCCCTCATTCCTCTCGTCATATTGGCAATGGGGTTGGGAGAATCACCGAAATACACGATTATTTTCGTCGCCGCCTTTTTGGTTATGGTGGTGACGATCTATCAGGGAGTAAAGGAAGTCGACAAGACTCTTGTAAAGGCCGCCTACACATTCGGAGCGAGCGACAAGGACCTGTTCTTTGACATTGTTATTCCGGCATCATTTCCATACATCCTGGTAGGGGCCCGTTTGGGAATGGCTGCTTCGTTGACGACTCTCATAGCGGCAGAACTGACAGGAACGACATTCGGACTGGGAGCCCGTATTCAAGGAGCCCAACAATTTATGGATACTTCGATCGTGTTGCTGGGTATCATTACCATTGGCATCATCGGTTTCGTCCTCGACAAGATCCTTCTTCTGATCGAGAAGAAGTTGACCACATGGAAGTAGGGGTTCCCATGACAGAAAAATTAATCACAATCAAAGACGTACACAAAGAATACAAAGTTGAAAACGGGGATAACGTTAATGCTCTCAATGGAGTGACCCTTGACATCGATAAGAATGAATTCGTGTGCGTCGTGGGTCCTTCGGGCTGCGGTAAGACGACCTTGCTCAATATTATTGCGGGACTGGAAACCTACGATAGCGGTAAGGTGACCATGCACGGGCAACCGATAGTCGGTCCCGGACCCGACCGGGGAGTCATCTTCCAGCAATACGCATTGTTTCCTTGGATGACTGTTAGAAAAAATATTGAATACGGGTTGAAATTCATCCGCAAACCCCGGAACGTCGAGAGTATCGATGAGAGTGGCAACAAGACGGTCACCACGGTACTGGAACGATATGATACCAAGGAAAAGCACGACTTGGCAAACCGCTATATCAAGATGGTGAACCTCACCGGGTTCGAAAACAGTTTTCCCAAAGCTCTATCGGGTGGAATGAAACAGCGTGTTGCCATCGCGAGAGGCTACGCCTTGAATTCTGAAGTACTGCTGATGGATGAACCGTTCGGTGCCCTCGATGCCCAGACCCGTGCCCAATTGCAGGAAGATTTGCTCAAAACATGGGAAACGGAGAAAAAGACCATATTTTTTATCACCCATGACGTTGATGAGGCGGTGTTGTTGGCAACGCGGGTGGTGATCATGAGTGCCCGTCCCGGGCAAATAAAAGAAATTGTCGACATCGATCTGCCGTATCCGCGAACACAAGCAACGAAACTCGATCCGGTATTCATGAAGCATAAGAATTATATCTGGGAAACAGTATACAAGATGTACTTGGAGATTCCCAAATAGGTTGTGAATCTTCCCGGCCGTGTGTCCGGGATGTCAACATAACATTGTATCAGGAGGAGATATGAAGAAACTACTGATGGTATCATTGATGACCCTCTGTGTATTGTTTGCAGTCAGCGCTGCCGGAACTGCAGAGACCGCGGGTCCCAAATTAGTAGACGTTCGAGTTGGTATCCACGCCAATGAAGGTGGAGCACCGCTAGCAGCGGTTGCACAGGAAGAAGGATTCTTTGCCAAATACGGCATCAATCCGATCTTTACGATTGTTGAAAGCGGCCCTGCCGAAATGACCGCGATGCGTGCTGACAACCGAACCCTCGATATCGGGTATATCGGAGCCGGTGTCGCATGGAATCCGATTGACGGAGCCGGCAATTCGCTTTCATTCGTATTTCTTGACTGCTTGAGCAATGCTGAGATGTTCATCGCCAAAAAAGGCCTTTTTGTCGATGCCAACAACAACGGCAAATTCGACAACGATGAAATCTTTACCGGTTTGAAAGGCAAGAAGGTGTACATCGAAGTCGGAACAACTCCCGGCGGTTGGTTCAAGGCTCTCTTGGAACTGATCAATGCAGGTAAACCCGCTAATCAGCAATTATGGATTCACAGCGAAACCAGCAGCTACATGGCTGGGTACACCGCACCAAACAGCGATCCTGCCTTACGCATCGAGGTCATCAATACGTTGAACTCCAACTTGCCCGCAGGTATGGCTTCTGCTGCCGGTGGCATGGATGTCGTGGTCGGGTTCTCTCCGGCGACAAGCACCATCTTGAAGACCAACGCAAATGCTGAACTGATTGCCACTACCGTCGGAAACTTCCCTCCTGAAAAATCCTTCCCGTCTACTTGGGTGGCCAGCGACAAATGGTTGACCGAACATCCGGAAGTAGCCCAAAACTTCATCAACGCTTTGTATGAAGCAGGTGTTTGGAGAGCAGAAAACATTGATAAGGCAATGCGTGCCGGTGAACGGCTCAGCCAGAAACCCACCGGCACATTCGATCCCACCAACCTTGTTGCCCCGACCAAGGCAATGTACGAAGATTGGTTTGCCACCAAAGACAGTAACGGATACCTTTATATGAAGGCTCTGTATGATGTGCGAGTTCCTAACGTACCCGCTGGCAATCCGGTCAAGAGCTTTGAGAAATCTTTCAATGACACGTATGTGCTCAAAGCTATCGCCGCTCACAAATAATCATGTAACATTTCAGGGAGTCTGCAACCGCAGACTCCCTCAGGTAACAAGGTAAAAAGGGAATCCCATGTTCATCACTTGCAAAGAAAGTAGGGAGATCACACCGTATCTTGAAGCGCACAAGTCTCAGATTGAACGCGTATTGGCCTCCAGACCACAGCGCGACGCGATGCTCGGTTGGTTTGATGTGGATACCGGATGCAGTCAATCCGATCTTGAACGAATTGAGCATCTGGCAACGTCTGTCCGGCAGAAGGCAGAGATATTGATCGTAATCGGCATCGGTGGTTCGAATCGGGGTGCTGTCGCCGCGATCCAAGCTTTACGCAGATCGATCACCAGTCCTGTGAAGGTGGTGTTCGCAGGTGATACGCTCAGTACCACTCGTTTATCAGATGTATTGCATCTGGTTCGTGATCATTCGGTGATGCTCAATGTCATTGCAAAGGATTTCAATACGGTTGAGCCCGGTATCACATTCAGGATGCTACGCCAGGAGATGATTCGGACATATGGAAAGGATTATGCCAGCAGGATCATCGTAACGGGAAGCAAAGGCGATGGCCAATTGTTTGATTTGGCCCGGAAGCACGGGTATGAATTTCTAGATTTTCCAAAAGAAATCGGAGGACGGTTCTCTGTATTGTCCAATGTGGGATTGTTTCCGATGGCGGTAGCCGGTATCGATATAAAAAGCATGCTTGACGGTGCCAGGAAGATGTCCGAGCAGATTAAGAAGACCCCATTGGAAACCAATGCGGCAGTGTGGTATGCTGTTAGGAGAATGGTATTACTTGAACAGGGATTTTCAATCGAAAGCCTTGTTCTGTTCGAACCCGATTTGCATGCTGTTTCCCGTTGGTGGATTCAACTGTTTGCCGAGACCGAAGGAAAAAAAGACAAGGTGCTTTTCCCCGTAAGCTTTTCATATTCTGAGGATTTGCATGCGGTAGGCCAATTCGTGCAACAAGGTCCAAGAACTATTGTCGAAACCTTTTTAGACTTCTCGTACTCTCCAAGTACCATGGTCATCGCGCAATCTACGGAAGTTGCTGATGGTTTTTCTTATATGGATGGCCGTCATTTTGACGAATTGAATCGAGTTGTGTACAATGCGGCATTGAATGCCCATGCGCATGACGGGGTTCCATGCATCGAACTGAATGTTGAACAACCTATCAATGAGTATTCTCTCGGTGCACTTTTTTGGTTTTTCATGTGCTGTGCCTATATGGGTGCGACACTACTTGAAGTGAATCCATTCAACCAAGACGGGGTAGAAGCATACAAGCAGCACATGTACGATAATTTAGGAAAATTTCGACAGTAACCACGAACGATTGGAGTATTCGATGGCAGTTAGATTAAAAGATATCGCAAGAGAATCGGGTGTATCGATTTCAACGGTATCGAGGATACTTAGTAACGATACGAGCCGGAAGGCGAACAGCAAGACGATCGCCAAGGTCTTTGCGACCGCGGAACGCCTTGGATATTTTCATGAAAAAGTAACTCCTGCCCATTTTTTGGAATATTTCAATCCTCACGAAACCTATTCAGTCGGATGTATCCTTACCAGTGAGGAAGAAACCTACGTCTCACCGTTCTTTTCGGCATTGTTAGCGGGAATCCAACACGAAATCATCAAACAGGGGCCATCGTTTCCGCACAATTTTTTTGTTGCCCACATCAAGGATCCGGGATTCGTACAGTTTATACAAAACACACGACTCGATTGTGCGATCATGCTCGGTAGGACAAGTCTTGAAAATATCGAAATGCTCAAAGCGAATATTGCCAACCTTGTCTATGCGGGGGTGAATAAAATCGGTAATGGAATCGATGAAGTCCTCTGCGATGCACGTGAAGCTGTACTTTACGCCATAGACCATCTTATCAGTCTCGGGCATCGTTCGATTGGTTTCATCGGACCCACGAAGAAAAAACATCGTGTGTTTAACGAGCATCGGTATGAAGGATTCCTAGATGCCATGAAAAACCATGGTCTCGCGGTGAATCCCGATTATGTGGTTGAAACCATGCTTACCGCCTCGGATGGGTATGAAAGCATGCAAGTGTTGATCAAGAGGAACCATATGCCTACGGCAGTGTTTTGCGGTAATGATACTGTCGCTCTCGGGGTGATGAAAGCTCTCGACGAGCACCAGATACGGATTCCTGAAGATATCTCGATTGTAGGGTTTGACAATATCGAGACGGTCCGTTATCTGAAGCCGGCGCTTACCACCATCGACATACCGAAGCAAGAACTGGGACGCTTGGCGGTGAAAGTGTTGCTTGATCGAATCGAAAGCAAACGTGAATACTCAATTAAGGTCAATCTGCCATTTACATTAATTGTTCGAGAGAGTTGCAGGGCTATCGGTAATGAATGAGCGTATAGGAATCATAAACGGGAACGTGTTATCGGACGGCGAATTTGTCACGCGAGATATCCTTATTGAAAACGACAAGATAGTTGAAATTGCTTCTTCAATCGATCATGACAAGGCCGATAGCATCATCGACGCTTCGGATCTGACCGTCATGCCTGGATTTGTCGATATCCATACCCACGGTGCGGTCCGTGTCGATTACAATCATGCTACCAGCCGGGAGCTACATGCTGTCAATGATTTTTTCTCATCGCACGGAGTCACGGCATATCTTCCGACCGTGATGACCGATACGGTACAAACGATGAAACGGCAGCTTGCCATTATCGCCGGAAGTGAAATAGAGCAGATCGCAGGTATTCATCTCGAAGGCCCGTTCCTGTGTAAGAAATATAAGGGAGCGATGCCTGAAGAACTGCTTCAGCCATTCAACCTGGATTTATTTCTTGAATTGAATGAAGCTGCCAGGCAACGGATCAAAGTTGTCACTGTTGCTCCGGAACTTCCCGGTGCGGTAGATTTTATCGAAGCGGTCAGCGCATTGGGCGTGAAGGTCTCGCTTGGTCACAGCTCGGCAAGTTACGAACAGGCCATGGCCGCAATCGAAGCGGGGGCTGTCGGTACGACCCATATCATGAACGCCATGAAATTGCTTCATATGCATGATCCGGCGATCTTGAGCGCCGCTCTCGAATCCGATGTCTATGCTGAGATGATCTGTGATGGAATTCACTTACACCCGCCGATCGTACGATTACTGTTGAAAATCAAATCGATGGACAGGATGATCGCGGTGACAGACAGCATCATGGCCACCGGCTGTCCCGATGGGAAGTATATCCTTGGGGTCAACGATATCGTAGTAGAATATGGTGACGCGAAAGTCATCGCTAGCGGAGCGCGGGCAGGCAGTACGCTTACGATGGACAGGGCATTGCGCAACATCATGGATTTTACCGGGTTGCCACTGAAAAAAACCAACAATCTGGTAAGCCAAAATGCTCTGCGGATGTTGGGTCTTGAACAATTGACAGGTACGATAGAGAAGGGTAAACGAGCGGATTTGGTATTGATGGACTCGAGTAATAACGTACGGTATACGATCGCTGCTGGAAAAGTAGTGTTTTCTGGAGAACATGATGAAGCGTAAGCTATTGATAGTACACGGGGGCGCCCCGACCGCTGTTATCAACGCATCGTTGTACGGAGCAGTAAAAGAAGCTCTTGATTCGCAAGAATTTTCCCATGTGTATGGAGCTCGTGGCGGTACTGAAGGGATAATCAATGCGGATTTCATCGAATTGGGAAGACTTGATGCCTCTACATTGGAAAAACTTCCATTCACTCCTGCTTCTGCTATCGGCACATCTCGATTTTCGGTTCGTTTTGAAGGATATGAACAAATGGTCCGTATCTTGATCGAACACGGGATTACCGACGTCTTGTTCAATGGCGGAAACGGCTCTATGGACACGTGCGGAAAGCTAGCCGGGGCAATGGCTTCGGATCCGAAAGCCAAGACCATCAGGGTCGCAGGAATTCCGAAGACGATTGATAACGATATCGCCATCACCGATCATGCTCCCGGATTTGGTAGCGCTGCCCGCTACCTTGCCGCATCCATTCGTGAACTCGCTCGAGACATCGCCTCGCTCCCGATACATGTATGCATCGTCGAAAGCATGGGCCGGAATGCCGGATGGCTTACTGCCGCTGCCATGCTGGCAAAAGAATCTGAAACGGAATATGGTCCCCATTTGATTTACGTGCCCGAAGTACCTTTCGATGAAGAGCGGTTCTTGGACGAAGCCGCTTCGTTATATAAAAAATTTGGCGGAGTGTTGGTCGTAGCTAGCGAAGGCTTGCGTGATAAGGATGGCAATCCCATTGTCGAGCCGATTTTCAAGGTCGGTCGCTCAGTCTATTACGGTGATGTGTCGGCCCATCTGAGCAATATGGTGATAAAAAGACTCGGGATTAAAGCCCGGAGTGAAAAACCCGGGGTATTAGGTCGTTGTTCGATCGCCCATCAGTCGGACATTGACCGGGAAGAAGCCATCATTGCCGGTCGTGAAGCGGTAACAGCAGTACTTCAGGGACATACCGAGGTGATGGTCGGTTTCAAGCGTCTTTCGTCTGTTCCCTATCGGTGCGAACCGTTTCTCATCCCGATCGAAGATGTCATGCTGCATGAGAAAACCTTACCATTGGAATATGTGGAAACCGAACACGCGTGGATAAGTGAAACATATGAGCGATGGTGCCGTCCACTGATCGGTCGGGCATTGCCTGACTACGCTCAATTGAAATAGTCTGGATTTGGCTACGTCTTGTACGAACCTCTTTGAACACTTATGTTAGTTCCAATCTATGGATTTTTTAGTTTTGACAAGAATTACACTACATCGAGCTATTACTGTTGCTAATAACATGAGTAATTACACTCTACTCTACGCGATGTATCTGTCGTATGGTAGCTGAGACAAGAATACCGTGCATGGATGCACACGTGTTTGAGAGAGGTCGAATCTCACCGGGGAATCGAACGGAGGTCGGAAGATGGAAAAAGAAAGTAAGGATACCATGACTAGCAGAGAGCGAATGAAAATCACCCTTTCACACAAGGAAGCGGATCGGGTGCCTTGTCATATGAACGCGACATTACAGGTTGTCGTCAAACTCAAACAGGCGTTGGGCGTAACTACTGACCGTCAATTACTCGATGCATTACATATAGACACCTTCGACATGCGCGGAATAACAATCCGCGATGGTATCATGCCCGAGTATGTGGGCGAGAATCATCCGACAATGGATGCATCCTGGAAGGGAAACATCATCCCTTTATGGGGAATTGCCGAGGAAGAATCAATCACTGAATTCACGACGATCATGAATCAAACTTCATATCCCTTGAAAGACGCAAAGACCTTAAAGGAGTTGAAAGCATATCGGTGGCCCGATCCCGATTGGTTTGACTATCACAATGTGCGCGAACGAATCGCTCCTTGGGCGGATCGTTCGATTATTCTCACCGGCGCATCGGTGTTCCAGCATCCTTCGTACGTACGAAGCATGGAAATTTTGATGATGGATCTTATCCTGGAACCAGCGATGGCTGATTATATCTTTGATCGGTTTACCGAATTCTATCTTGAGTTTTTTACCAGGATTCTGAAAGCAGCCGGAGATCTGATCGATTGTATCGCGTTGGCTGATGATCTTGGCACGCAAAACAGCCTTATGATCAGCCCTGACTTGTTTAAGACGTTCGTTAAGCCACGTATCAAGAGATTCGCAAACTTGGCCCACAGCTCAGGGTGTGCTTTAATTCTTCATACCGACGGAAATATCCTCTCGATCATTCCGGATATCATTGATGCCGGCGTGGATGTCCTTGACCCCCTGCAACCAGAAGCAGAACAGATGTGTCCGTATTCGATCAAGAAGGAGTTTGGCAAAGAACTCGTGCTTCGGGGAGGAATCAGTACCCAACAGACTCTTTCAAAAGGTTCTGTCGAAGAGGTACGGGATGAAGTTCGGCGAACCATCTCTCAAATGGCTTATGATGGAGGATATATTCTAGCACCAGGCCATCCGGTGCTCCAAAATGATATTCCTACGGACAATATCATCGCTATGTATGATGCGGCGATAGAATTCGGCTCGTATTTATAGCGCCAGAGTTTAATTATCTTCTTAATTGCATCATATTGTTTGTGCCTCAATCGAAGGGCAGTGTGAGTGGGTTGATTACATGAGCATCCCACAACCTCTTTCTTAACACATCGGTGTCGACGGTCTTGAATGATTTGGTTGTTGAAAATAATGCAGCGGCCGTACCGGCTGCCTGCCCCATTTGCATACATGGTCCCATGATCCTCACTGGTCCCAATACTTCTCGATCACATCCAATGCATCTACCGGCTACGATCAGGTTGTCTACTTTTTGTGGTATCAGACTTCTGTATGGGATTTGGATCACGATATGTTTCCGCTTTGCATTTGGTCGTTTTGCATCTCCCATCATCGGATCATAGCTAGGTTTCAGAGGATCAGGCAAATCAAAATTATAGGTGGTCGCCGCGATGCAATCATCGTATGATGCTCCGTTGAGGGCATCAGAAAGCTTTATATTGTGTACCGATGAGATTCTTCTCGATTCTCGGATGCCTATCCAGTCATAAATAGTTCGAATCCTTGCGTTTGCAAATCCGGGGAAATATTGCTTCATGATGGCAAATAGTTTGATATTTTGCCTCCTGCCTTCAGTAAGTGCCTTAGAACGTGACATTTCGCTTGTTCCGTCCACACCGATCTGCCGGACAGTATTGATCAAGAACACATCTTTTTCGACTAATTGCATGGAAACAAAGATTTCAAATAAAAAAGGCCACGAACCTTCGCTTTTCAGACGTTCGATAATTTCAACAAGCTTCGGGGATTGGTGCTCGTTTTGATAGGTGACCAAATCATGTCCGTCAACATTGTCGACTACCATGATTACCGAAGCCGGGGTGGTAAGACCATCTTCCTTGCGTCCTTTTTCGAACGGAACATTGCACAGGCTTGCCAGGTCGCCATCGCCGGTACAATCGGCAAAACATCGTGCCGATAGCGAGACGAACCCATCTTTGTTGTGGACTATGATCGATTCGATAGTCGATTGATCCATTATCACGTCTGTCAGGGTTGAAAAGTAGTAGATGCGTACTCCCGCTGACAACAGCATGTCTTCCATCCTGGTTTTGATCCCGATAGGATCGCAATGGATGCCCGACGCCATCCTGGGATACCATCCGAAAGGATTGAAGCTCATGTCAATCGTATTTGGTTCCACGGCGTAGCCATCGGCTATGAGACTGTCGGTGAATTCATCGAAAATACCGCCGATCACCCTCACATGCTCCCTGGTGGCTTCATTAAGTTTCCGCCCTCCGAGAAACACATGGATTCCTCCCGAAGTCGATACTCCTCCAAGACATCCCATCTGTTCGACTACCGCGGTCTTCAGACCTTGCCGGGCAGCACTCAGAGCGGATGCAAATCCTGCCGGACCTCCTCCGCACACGACAAAATCATATTGGTCGTTCCGTGTGATTGTGATGTTGTGTTTCATGAAACCCTCCGATAAGTCAGATAAATAAAATAGTCAACTATATTAATAATCGATGTGATAAGTAATATCATATCTTATTAATCATCATATTACAAACTAATTATTGGTAAAATAAAATCTGACTAAAATATTAAAGATGACTAAAATATTTCTTGACTATTACTGTGTGGCGATACATGATACTACCATGAGACGTTCAGAAATCATTAAAGCTGATGTGCTTAAGCTTATCCGGACCCTGGAAAAGGGTAGCGCGCTTCCTTCGCGAACCGCTTTGTGCGATTTGCTAAAAACAAACAGGGTGGTCTTGGATCAGGCAATCCGGATGTTAGTTGAAGAAGGTATCCTGATAGCAAAGAAGGGTAGCGGGACGTACGTGGCCAACCTCATCCCCACTGTCCGCAGCTGGGGAGTAATCGTTCCTGATGTGGCTGATCCGATCTATGCGGCATTGGTTCGCGGTATCGAGGATGTCGCGCATCGGCTCGGCAGAAGCATCATCGTATGTAATTCCGATTTTGACATTTCGAAGCAAGCTGATTATATCGATAGATTGATTGGCCATGCCGTCGATGGATTCGTTATCGTACCGGTGTTGCAGTCGGATTTGAAAGAAAATTACCGTATGTTTATGAAATTGCGCCATTTGGCTACTCCGTATGTGTTTTGCAACCGTCTTATCGATGGCATCGATGCTCCCGCTGTCTTGTCAAATGACTTTTATGGTGGTTATATCGCGACTAAACATCTGCTCCGAAATGGGTACGAGCGCATCGCATATCTCGCACCGATCACCTATAAGGGGAGTATCGATCGTTGCCAGGGGTATATCACGGCATTGCAGGAAGCCAGGATGACCGAAGACAGAACTTTGATCGTAATGGATGAACCGACTGAAAACGAGCACGGCGATCAAAGAATCGCCAGACTTATAAGCGAATATCATGTCGATGCATTTTTCTGTTTCAATGATGCGTTGGCCAATAAAGTACTTGATATTTCGTTCGAGTTGAATCATCCGGTAGGAATTGTCGGATACAATGATTCGATACTGTGCGAGCAAGCAAGCACCAAATTGACTTCGGTGCGTTATCGTAGCCAGGAAATTGGATCGGCTGCGGCTAATTTGTTATCTGAGATCCTACAAACGGGCTTCTCTGGTTCATATCGCCTCTTTTCGTACCTTCCCGAGCTGATCGTACGTCAAAGCAGTCTCCCAATGAGAGCACGGAGTGTATAATGGTACAGATAAGAACTGCCGATCGTATCGGAACACACGATGTCATCGTATGCGGCGGAGGACCTGCCGGGATTGTTGCCGCCCTCGCTGCCGCACGTAATGGAGCCGATACCGCGATCATAGAACAGTATGGATTTTTTGGAGGTACGGCCTCCGGGTGTCTTGTGAATCCGATCAGTAAATTTAAAAAGAACGGCACACAAGTCGTGGGCGGCATCGCCTGGGAATTTGTTGAAAACATGGCAAAACATGGCGGCGCATTGTTGGATTACCCCAATGGTAACGTTCCGTTCGATCCCGAGATATACAAATGGGTAGCCCAAAAGATGCTTGGCGATGCTCATGTGCACATGTATCTGCATAGTACGGCCGTGGATTGCGAGATGGATGGACATGGTGCAATCAAAACCTTGGTCATACATTCGAAAGCAGGATTTCGGACACTGAACGCCGGATGCTTCGTCGACGCGACCGGCGATGCGCTGCTCGCAAGGCTGACGAACATACCTATGCAGGAGTATGATGTTTCTTCGCTCCAACCCGCATCACTTTGTTTCATCATCGACGGGATTGAACCGCAGTTGCCGGAACCCGTGCATCCGCGTCTTGATGACACCCGTTATTACAACAAGCGTCTTCACGACTTGTTGGAACATCTCAAGAGTGAAGGTGGGGAAGTTCCGAATTTTGGGGGACCTTGGTTCTGTTCGATCGTCTCGGGTACGGCATTGAGTGTTAATATCACACGTGGAGCGATCGATCCATTTGACATCGAGTCTTTGACAAAAGGTGAGTGCGATTTACGCAATGATATGCATCGTCTGGTAGAGCTCTTGAAGGCAAATTCTCCTGAATTTCGACATTCCAGGATCGTACAATCGGGAATACAAGCCGGGATACGGGAATCACAACGAATCAGGGGTGTTCACGTACTGACTGGTGAAGAGTATGTTAAGGGAAAAGCATTTTTCGATACCATAGCTCTCGGTGCCCACCCTGTGGATATCCATCGGAGTCGTGATGCAGGACAAGATGTTCAATTCCTGAACACCTGCGGGAAAGTTCCGTATCGATCGCTTGTATCGGCTGAATGTTCCAACCTTATCGTCGCAGGGCGCTGCATCTCGGCCGACCGATATGCTTCAGCTTCGATACGAGTTCAAGCGACTGCCATGGCCACAGGTGAGGCCGCAGGGACTAGCGCAAGCCTATGCGTTGCACATAACAAAGCGGTCCATGATGTTGATGTCCGTCAATTGCAAATGGTATTGAAACATCACAAAGCAATTCTCGAGATGTGACCGGATGTGAACAATAGTGTAAAGCGAGTCATCGGTAGGAGTTGTCTTTCGCTTTGTGATCTGATATATGGTGCATTCCATAGCTGGAATGTTCTTCAATGAACCTTAAAAGTGAAATATAGTTGACAACTCAAAAATATGTGTTACTATGTTCTTGTGAAATATCACGTGATATACCCCAAATGGGGAAGATTTCATGTAAAAGGAGAATAACATGAAAAAGACTCTTGTTTTAGTGCTTCTGCTTTGTCTTTCCGTAGCGGTGTTCGCAGGTGGGAAAACAGAAGTACCGGTGAGTACTGAACCAAGTCAGGCAACCGCCCCGAAGATGGCTGAAAAGCAAGTCTACAGGGAAGCGTTGTTGAAGGCAGCTCAAGGACAGTCATCATTCATCACAACGACAGCCCATAGGCTTGATTCGACTGTGAATGAACCGATGGTAGCACTCACCTGGAAAGGCGACTTGAAACCCATGATCGCCGAAAGCTTCGAAATGCTTGAAGACGGAAAAGTATGGATCATGCATATCAGGGACAATGCCACATGGCATGACGGCACTGATGTGACCGCTGCCGATGTGATATTCAGCTATAGCGCATATGCAAATCCGCGAGTGGCTTCCCGGTGGAACGGAAAAGCACAGAGCATCAAAGGGTATGCCGATGTGCAGAAAGGATTGTCTGACAAGCTTTCAGGAGTTACCGCCATCGATGACAAGACCGTTCGGATCGAACTCTCACAAGCGATGCCATTATGGATGAAACTCGAACAGACATTCTTGGTAATATTCCCTGATCATATCTTGGGGAAGGTTCCTGCCGATCAGCTCGTTGCCCATGGGTATTGGAAAAACCGAGTAGGTACCGGTCCTTTCAAATGGGCCGAATATAAGCCAGACCAATATATCCGTGTCGTTCGCAACGATGATTATTACCTTGGTGCTCCGATACTTGAAGAGATCCAATACGTTATCTTCGGTGATGTTCCCAGTCAACTTAACGCTCTGGCGAGCGGTCAGATCCATACGACGGTATACGAAAGCAACACCATCACTCCTAATGAAGCCCCGGTATATGAAGCCATGCCGAATATCTCGGTCGTCACCATGAGCAAAGGTGCGAATGCATTCTTGGCATTGAACCTTGACAGACCGGATTGGGCAGATGTCCGAATCCGCCAGGCTTTGTGCTATGCGTTAGATATTCCAACCATCCTCAATGCAATCTATCCCGGCGCAATTCCCGCATACACCTTGTTCCCTCAAGAATGGACTTGGCCTGCGACTATGAACAAGTACGAGTACAATCCGGAAAAAGCCAAAGCTCTCTTGGCTGAGGCAGGGTGGTCGGGAAGAACTGTCGATTTGATCTATTACCACACTGATGACCTTACAAAAAACTTATTGGTTGCGATTCAGCAATATTTCAAGGATGTCGGGGTTAATGTTGAACTCCGTCAAGTCGATGCTGCTTACAATACAGCGTTCTACCCAACCGATCAATTTGATGCATCCTTCGGTGGAAACGGCATGGGTCTTGATCCGGTCACCGGCGAAAACCTCATCATGACTGGCGAATTGTTGTCAATGCGCTACGCAAATCCGACGATCGATGAATTGTTGATGAAGGGCAAAGCATTGGCTGATCAAGAAGATCGGGCCCCGCTCTATCAGCAGGTATCTGCGATTCTCAACGAAGAAGTACCCAAGATTTTCATGTGGTACGATATTCGTAACCTTGGGTTCAGCGATAAAGTGGTCGGACCAAAAGCACATTGGGCTGAACAGGGAACTATCTATTTCAACCAACCGATTTATAATGAAGTCGAGAAGTGGTACGTTATTGATTAACTATTGTGTAAAGATTATTCCGGATGGCATCCTGCCATCCGGAATGTCCATGGAGTTCGTAGATGCTTAGGTATACTATCAGGCGTATTCTCATCGCAATTCCGATGCTGTTGGTTATCACCATCATCATTTTCAGTCTGGCTAAATTGCTTCCGGGGGATGCGGTTTCGGCAATAATGTCTGGAGAAGGAGACATCAATGCCGAATCTATGAGACAGATGCGCGAAAACCTTGGTCTTAATGATACGGCGTTCGTACAGTATATTAAATGGTTGTTTCGTCTGCTCACCGGTGATTTGGGAACCAGCCACATCACGTTTACGAAAGTCAGTGAGATGATTGGTGTCCGATTGGGTCCCACTATACTGTTGATGGGAACATCTTTAGTGGTTTCCATACTTATCGGAGTTACTTTGGGAATCATTTCAGCGATGAAACAGTACAGTATTCTCGATAACATTCTTACGGTATTTGCATTTTTGGGACGAAGTGTCCCGGTATTCTTCGTCGGAATGTTCCTTATCTATTACCTTGCCCTGATCAATCCGGTATTTCCCACCAACGGGATGGTCAGCATAGGCGCCAACGGAGGGTTCAAGGATGTGCTCTGGCATATGTTCTTGCCTGCTTTGAGTCTTAGCGTGCTCAGAATAGCTGAATTCCTACGGTATTCAAGGGCGAGCATGTTGGAAGTGCTCAACAGTGATTATGTCTGGACGGCAAGGAGCAAGGGCATTAAGGAGCGGAACGTCATAGTGAAACACGCCTTGCGAAACGCGCTCATCCCCATCGTGACATTAATCGGATTGAACATTCCGGTGTTGTTCAGCGGAGCGATGATCATCGAGCAAGTGTTTCAATGGCCTGGATTGGGTTCGGCATTCAACAATGCGATTACCCAACGTGATTATCCTTTGCTCATGGGGCTGTGCTTCATTTCAAGTATCATCGTGTTGCTCAGTAATTTAGTAACCGATCTTGCATATGCTTTTGTGGATCCGAGAATCAGATATCAATAAGGTGCGACAATGAAAGAACATGTTGTTTTACATAAGAATGATTTTGTAACTGGCGACAGTTTTCTCAGAAAAGCTCTGATACGTTTCAGTCGTCACAGGCTTGCAGTCTTTGGCCTGATAATGCTCTTGTGTATCATCGCCGGATCCGTATTCTATCCGATGAAGAATCAAAATATCGCGTTTGACCTGAATTTTTTGGCAATTTCTCAGAAACCCAATGCAGGACACTGGCTGGGAACCGATGAGCTTGGCCGTGACGTGTTCATGCGGTTGTTGCTCGGAGGAAGGGTCTCGCTGTCGGTTGGATTCGTTTCGGTCATATTCTCTACCTGTATCGGGATTCTTCTGGGAGGAATCGCCGGTTATTTCGGTGGAAAAACCGATATGATCATTATGCGTTTCACCGATACGGTCATGTGCTTTCCGTTTTTGATCATCGCAATGATTTTAGTGGTGATCCTTGGTCCGAGTCTGTGGAATTCAATGCTAGCGATCGCAATGCTCAACTGGACGAGTACCGCTAGGATTACAAGGGGAGAAATCCTCTACCTCAGGGAACGGCAATTTATTGAAGCGGACCGATGCCTCGGTATCCGTGATAGTAAAATTTTGTTTTCCCACATACTTCCTAATGCGCTTAGTCCGATCATTGTCAACGCGACATTCAACATAGCGAATGCAATTATGACTGAAGCCAGCCTCTCGTTTCTCGGATTGGGCGTTCCGTTACCGACTCCGAGTTGGGGAAATATTCTCCAGGATTCTTCTTCTTTGTACAAATTGCAGACGATGCCCTGGATATGGATTCCGGCAGGGTTGATGATCGCTCTAACGGTGTTGAGCATCAATTTCATCGGTGACGGGCTTCGAGACGCACTCGATCCCAAAATGAACTTGTAATTGAGGTTGAAATCATATGGAGCAGAAAGAAATATTATTACAAGTAAGGGATTATCGGGTTGCATTTTATACCCGGGAAGCAACCGTGTACGCTGTGAATGGCATCAACTATGATTTACATAAGGGAGAAACACTCGGGATCGTCGGTGAAAGTGGAAGTGGAAAAACCGTCAGTTGCATGAGTATGCTCAAACTAATATCGATGCCCCCGGGGAAAATCGACTCGGGAAGCGTGCTATTCGGAGGTGTCGATCTCGCCAAGCTGAAACGTGACAAGATCCGTCCGTACAGAGGAAAGGAAATAGGGGTGATTTTCCAAGATCCGATGACCGCATTCAATCAAGTGATTACCATCGGTGAACAGATGATCGAAGGCCATATGGCCCATTTCAGAAGCTCACGAAAGGAAGCTCTTGCCAGAGCGTTGAGCTTATTTGAATTGGTGGGTATCCCATCGCCCGAAAGTCGATTGAAAGATTACCCATTTCAATTTTCAGGAGGGATGCGGCAAAGGGCGATGATCGCCATGGCATTGATGTGTGATCCGAAGATGTTGATCGCGGATGAACCGACAACCGCTCTCGATGTCACCATCCAGGCTCAGATCGTTGATCTGGTGAAAGATTTGAGGAAACAGATCGGGACTTCAATCATTTGGATATCTCACGATTTGGGAGTCGTGGCTAGTTTGGCCGATCGCGTGATGGTCATGTATGCCGGATACATCATTGAATCTGCAAGTTCGGATGATCTGTACGAACGACCGCTTCACCCGTATACGAAAGGATTGTTGGAGAGTCTTCCTTCGATGAACGAAGATGCTTCGAAGCGATTGACTTCTATCGGAGGGATGCCTCCGTATATGAATAAGCTGAACATAGGCTGTCCGTTCGCACCTCGTTGCAAACATGTGATGGACAAATGTTTAAAAGAAAATCCACTGCTTAAACCGATAAGTGCCGACCATTTGGTTGCTTGCTTTTTGATGTGAGGACATGTACATGAGAAACGATATGAGAACTTTGGTTGAAATTGATAATTTGCATGTGCATTTCCCCGTGACCCAAGGAATCATCTTCAAGAAAAAGATCAATGAAGTGAAAGCTGTCGACGGCGTCTCGTTTTCGATAAGACAAGGTGAGACGATGGGTCTGGTCGGTGAAAGCGGTTGCGGTAAGACTACCACCGGAAGGGCGATTCTCAGATTATTGGATATCACCGACGGTACCATTACATTTGATGGCACTGATATTTCCAAACTTTCAAAAAAAGAAATGCTGCCGATGCGCCTTAGGATGCAAATGATTTTTCAAGATCCGTATGCTTCACTCAATCCTCGGCAATCGGTAATAGATATCATCAGCGATCCGTTGTTGGCACATCGTCTGATCGATCGTTCGGAACGCAAAGACCGAGTATCGGACCTGATGAGCATGGTGGGGCTGGATCCGAGGTTCATGAATCGTTTCCCGCATGAATTCAGCGGGGGGCAGAGACAAAGGATCGGGATTGCCAGATCTCTCGCACTCAATCCTGAATTCATCGTATGTGATGAACCGATCGCTGCGTTGGACGTTTCCATTCAAGCCCAGATCATCAATCTTTTACAGGATTTGCAGGAGAAAATCGGATTAACCTATCTGTTCATCGCTCATGATCTGAGTGTGGTCCGTCATATCAGCGACAGGATCGCGGTCATGTATTTGGGCGTTATTGTTGAAATAGCTAAAAAATCGGCACTATTCAGCAATCCTTTGCATCCGTACACAAAGATCTTGCTCAGTGCCGTGCCGAAACCAGATCCGAAAACAGAACGGCAGCGTAAAAGGATTATGTTGAAAGGAGAGATTCCTTCTCCTTTGCACAAACCGAAAGGATGTCCGTTTTCTACACGATGTCCGTATGCGTTACCTCGTTGCAAAGATGAATTACCCCTATTGCGTACATTCGATGACGACCATCAGGTCGCATGTCACCTGATAAAGGAGTCTTGAACGATGGAGCTCGGCTTGTGGACTGGTTTTTGTCTGCTACATGAACAACATCCTCTGGAAGATGCATTCTCAATCCTTCACCGGTGCGATTGGAAAGTCTGTGAGCTTGACGAGCGTAATGCGTACAGCTGGTTTGTCGCCGCCAAATGCCTTGACGACTCAATCACTCGTTATCGTAATCTGAGCGGGGATGTCAAAACTACCCAAATGCATGCTCCGTATCCATTGAGTGATATCAATGCCCAGATTAAGGTGATCGAAACATTAGCGAAAGTCTCGGAGGCTATCGGCGCCCATGTGATCGTGATACATCCGTATCGCGGAGCAGCAGCGATTCCTGATGGCCTCTCGCTGCAAGCATATCGTGATCAGTTGATTAGACAGACTATTTCAATGCTATCTTCGGCAACTCAGATCGCCTCGCGATACGGTATCGCCATCGCATTGGAAAATCAGATTGATCTAGAATTCGACTGCGGACGTTATGTCGGCACCCTTCCTGCCGATTTGGAACGTTTGCTTGATTCGGTCAACGATTTGGGATTGGCTATCGATACGGCTCATGCGTGCGCACAACAATTGGATGTGTCCGAGTTGATTCGATGGGCTTCTTCACGATTGTACGGGCTTCATGTATCCGACAGCGACGGACTCAAGCATGACTATCATATCATGCCTACCCGTGGCATAATCGATTGGCACAAGGTATTGCTTGCTTTGAGAGATATTGGTTATAAAGGAGATTTCCACCTAGAGATAGTCCATGAACGCCACCAATGCCTACCAGATTCACTTGCAAAGGCTCGTGAGGCGAAGAGCATCATGGACAACCTGATGAAGGAGGCCTCTTTAAAATGATTTTTATCGATGTTTCAAGCGATATGCATACACACCCGTTTGAAAAGGGAAAGACAAAGGAGAGTATGGAGCGGTTCGTTGAAAGAGCCATCGAACGAAAGCTCGCGACCATCGCGTTTACCGAACATGCTCCCATGGCACCTACTTGTAAGGCGACTCATACATTGTCGATGGACGAGCTTGAAAGTTATTATGTGTTCGCCGATGCATTGAAAGAAAAATACCGGTCAAAGATTAAGATTCTGGTCGGAATAGAGGCCGATTATCATCAGGGCAACCTTATCAACATAGAAAACCTAAAAAAGACCTATGCGTTCGATCTCGTGCTTGGCTCGATACACCTTCACGTCGATCCGCATCTTGAGACAACAAAGAACTTCAGTGACGAACGACTCGTCGCCCATGCTTTTGATCTTACTTGCCAGATGATTGAAACCGATTTGTTCGACGGCTTGGCCCATCTCGATTTTTTCAGGTATGCCCTGGCTCTGAGATCATCGGCCTATGATCCGAAACCATGGCGAAGCCATTACGAACAAATCTATGAAAAACTAGAGCAACATACTATGTTCCTGGAAGTGAACACGAGCGGTCTGTCAAAGAATTTCAACAGTATTCTGCCTGCGACTGACGCCCTTGCATGGAGTGAACCTTTTAGAATCACTTACTCGCTGGCTTCTGATGCCCATGCACCCTCTCAGGTAGCTTATATGTTCACGCGATTCTGTGGACAGGGGGTAAAGCAATGAAACAAACAGTGATATTGTCAGAGAAAGATGTCAGTAATATCACCCATCAAAAAAATTCACTTACACGATTGGTATACGAAGAACTCATCAGACGATTCATGAATGAAGAACTGGTACCGGGAATGCTGATAAACCGGCGTTTGATTGCTCAGGAACTTGGGGTGAGCGTTGCTCCGGTACTGGAAGCTTTGGTCCAACTTCAACTTGAAGGTTTCCTGGAGAGCGTACCTCGTAAAGGAACCATAGTGAGTCCTGTCAAGGAAAAGGATGCCTTGGCCCAATTACTCATACGTGAATCATTTGAGTGTACTGCGGCAAAATTATACTGCGGGAAAAAAGTGAGAGCTTTTTACGATGAATTCTCATCATATGCGAAATGGATGGACGATATGGCCAAGAATAGCCAGTTCATGTCACTTACGTTTAAGAAAGCTGAGATTAGTTTACACGCTTCGCTGGTGAACCTTTGCGGGATGCCGATATTCACCCGCGAATTCATCAGGTCTATCAGGGTGGGCGTATTTTCAAATATCAATAGATTATCCGATCGAAGTTTTACAGAACGTCAGAACCACGCCGCCTTGATCGACAAGCTCACTACCGATAACCCGGACGAGGCGATGGAAGCAGTACGAAGCCATCTATGGAGCGGGAAGCCGCTTTTCGATGAACGATATAAAAAAGCAATTCTTGGGATACAAGAGTAGACAACACCATTGGGGAGGACATCATGGGAAAGTTGGAAGGAATTTTTGCAGCGCTGGTCACACCGTTTAATGATCGTGCAGAAGTAAATTATGAAGCATTGGAAGCACACGTCGACAGGTTGGCTTCCAAAGGGATGGAAGGCTTTTATGTGTGTGGTAGTACTGCAGAATCATTTTTGCTCTCCCATGAAGAACGTAAACGTATATTGGAGTCAGTGGTAAAGGCCAATGCGCATCGTGCCACCGTCATCGCCCATTGCGGTAGTATCGGAACCGACCTTACCATAGATTTGGCAAAACATGCTGTGGCTACCGGAGTCGATGCGGTCAGTGCGGTCACTCCGTTTTATTTCAATTTCAAGGGACCGGATATCGTTAAATATTACTGTGATATCGCTGATGAAGCACAAGCTCCTGTAATCGTATACAATATTCCGAAAATGAGCGGGGTGACAGTCACGGCTGAAATGATGACAGAAATGCGTAAAAATCCACGAATTGTCGGACTGAAGTTTACCAGCCAAGATTTTTTTGCATTGGAACGAATCAAAGAAGCTGATCCCTCACTTATCGTCTATAATGGAAGTGATGAAATGTGCATCTGCGGCTTGACCGTCGGTGCTGACGGGGCAATCGGAAGTACTTACAATATCATGGGAAAACTATTCATCCAATTGCGAGACGCAATTAACAATCAAGATGTGAAAACAGCGCAAGAACTCCAACATAAGGCAAATTATGTCATCAAACAGTTAGGTTCGACAGGAAAGTTTTTTGCTTCCATAAAACACATCATTTCATTGCGAGGTATCGAACATGGTGCCTGCAGACGTCCGTTCCCGCTTCTCACCGAAGAAGATAAGAAATTATTGGTTCATGTGAATGACTTTTTGTTGGAAATGGGTATAGACTACTGACATGGATATTGTAAAGATCACACCCCAAATGAAAGCTTTTCTTTGGGGAAGCACATCGTACATCCAGCAATTGGTAGGTGCTCCGGCCAATGGCTCTCCTGTCGGGGAACTATGGATGGGAACCCATCCCAATGCTCCTTCTCTGGTTCCCTCGGCTGCGAACCGAACACTCGGCGATTTTTTATCCATGAATCGTCAGTATTTGGGTTCGCTTGAGCAATTACCGTTTTTATTCAAGCTGATGGCCATTGAAAAACCATTATCGATCCAATGTCATCCGACGAAAGCCCAAGCCGTTGAAGGCTATGCTTTGGAAGCCAAGAAACGAACACGGGTTACCAATGAATTTTGGAATTACCAGGATAGCAATCAAAAAGCAGAGATGCTTTATGCGATCACGCCGACAACAGCAATGTGCGGGTTTCGGCCTTGGATTGCCGCCAAAGAGGATTTGAATAAGCTATTAGGGCCATTGTATCAAAGATTTTTTGGCAATTGCGATAATCATGCCAATCCGATGCAAGCTTTCTTCCATTCACTTTATAGACTTGATCCGGCTGATCTCGTTCTATGCATACAGGAATATGCCGCATCACTGTCTGCCTGGGGACCAATGTTTGACGGTCAGTATCTCACCCCTGCGGGAATCGCCATCAATGCAATTGCAGAATACCCTGCGGACCCCGGGGTTTTTGCTCCGTTTTTCCTCAACGTGATTCAATTACATCCCGGCGAAGCAATATATCTAGAGCCTCGTATCGTGCATGCCTATGTGAAGGGCAATGGCATCGAATTGATGAATAATTCGGATAATGTGCTGCGTGCGGGATTGACCAGCAAACATATGGATGTCGATGAGTTGGAACGCGTCATGCTTGCATGTGAATACCCGGTAAAGAAACTGAAACCAGAAATAGACGAGTCGGGTGTGCATTTCAAAACACCGTCTCCCGATTTTTATTTGTCGGTTATGCGAAACGGGACATTTTCAATAAAGCATGCGTCAATAGAAATCCTCTTCTGTTTAGAAGGTTCTGCAACGATCACCGTAGAAGACGAACAGATGCAATTATTGCAAGGAGAATGTGCCGTAGTCGCCTCCGATGTAAAAGCGTACGGTTTGGCCTGTGTTGGTACAGTGTTTTCCGCGTCATTGCCACCACATTAAGCGACACTACTCAAAGCTTGTTGTCAATCGGTTTCTTTTTCTGTAGGTTTGTTACCATACCCGGGAGGCCGCATGATGAAATTGCATCATTCCAATAAATTCTATTCAATCGCACAGTCGTATACCATACTCTTCGATGCATGTAGGACTGCCATGTATTTGGGCAAGGCAAAGCGAAGGTATGGAATGGGAAAACATTTTATTGAAAGAATCATGCTGGCGGTCACTCAAGTGAACGGATGTGCCCTCTGTTCTTACGCCCATACCAGGATGGCTTTGGAACAAGGAATGAAACAAGAGGATATCGATTTTCTTCTCGGAGGGAATTTGGGGCATGTCGCGCAATTTGAACTTGAAGCACTTTTATTCGCCCAACATTATGCCGATACCGGCGGCAAGCCGTCAAAGGCGGCATGGGAAAGGATTCTTGAAACATACGGGAAGCACATCTCCCTGGGAATCCTGGCAGCGATACGTATCATCATGGTCGGCAACGTGTATGGAATCGCATGGGGGGCTTTTATCTTGCGATTGAAAGGCGACTCAGATGCCCGAAGTTCTCTGTGGTATGAATTGCTGCTGCTGCTGACGCTCGTTCCTTTTTCGCTGATTGCCATCATCCATTCATTGGCGGCGATGATTATCAAGCTTCCGTTAGTATCATTCAACGATGGTTGAAGCCTTTGTAATAAAATCTTGATATGAGTTCGAATCTGCTACCCACTTCCATTTTTTGATATATGCTCCGGTTATGGTTCGCTATGGTTCGTGGCGAGAGATTGAGCATCGAAGCGATTTCCTTGTCACTTTTGCCGATCAGAATTAATTTTGCAACCTCGATTTCTCTAGTTGAAAGCCGTGCTTCAATACATTTTTGTTCAAATTGGTCTTCGTTGAAGATATCTCGATCAAGCTTGTCAGGATGCTCGAATGTACTGAGCAACGAATCGATTCCCTTGCGCAAGAAATCGACCTTCGTTCGAATTAGCTCTTTGTCATGATTCAGAATGGTTTCGATACCAGCGATAAGCATATCGGGACTGAAAGGCTTTGTGATGTAACGCAAAGCCCCTTCATGTAAACTCTCGATCTGTTCTTCCACTGACTCCCTGGCGGTGAGGAAAATCAACGGAATAGGATTGTCTTTGGTGTGCTGTCTTACCATTTTGAGAAATTCATGTCCATTGATCGTCCCCATCATGATATCTGAAACGATCAAATCGATTTGCTCTAGTTCTAAATGATGCAAACCTTCCTCGGGACTGTTGGCACCGATGACTTGGTAGTGTGGCTGAAGAACCATCCTGATGTAAGCCAACATGTCCGGATCATCTTCTACGACCAGGATCGTCGGAGATTTCTCATCGGAAGTTATCCGTTCAATATCATATTGGTTGATTTCTGGTTGGTCTGAGAATTCCATCGTGTACATCGATCCGAGACGGGGTAACGATTCATTTGAATCAGTCTGGGACCGTTCATAGTGTCCGATGAGATTCGGAGGAAAGGTGAGGGTGAATGTACTTCCTTTATCCAGGAGGCTCTTACAACTGATCATTCCTCCGTAATTGTCCATGATGCTCTTGACGATCGAAAGGCCGAGGCCGGTTTGTATCTGATCTGTCGGGTGTACATAACTTGAATATCGTTCAAAAATTGAGAGCATCATGTCCTCTGACATTCCGCAACCTGTGTCTTTGACTTCGATTACTAATGATTTGTTTTCATCCAGATAGGCTCGTACCGTAACAGAACCTCCCTCCGGGGTGAATTTCAATGCATTCGATAACAGATTCATCACGATGATCTCAATATCATCATAGGAGAGAAACACCGATACGAAATTGATCGTGTCATCTTGGATATAGGATAATCTGATGTGTTTGTTTTGTGCGACGATGCTGAATTCCTGAACCATCTGTTGTAGTTGCCGTGCTACGGGAATCGCAGTGATTGCTGCTGTCTGCAGCGGTCGGCCTAAGCGTAGCAAATGAGTGACATGGCGTAACAAACGCATGCTATTGCGTTCGATTGCTGCCAAGATGCCATCATTGGCCTTGATGGAGTTTCCGAACTTTCCCTGTCGAAGTTGGCTGGTCATCCCCATGATGATAGTCAGCGGCGTACGTGTTTCATGACTCATGTTCATGAAAAACTCAGTCTTTTCGTGATCGATTCTCCTCAATCTTTCACTCTCTTGCTCGGAAATCTGCCGTGCAAGCTTCAAGCGATTGTAACGGTTGGCCATGGCGAGTGAAAATAAAATACCTTGTAATGAAAGTCCTATCGGTTGGTTGTATTGCATCAAAAATGTTACGGTTGTCTGATAACGGTGCATGAACTCAAATATATTCATCGCATTGATTGATGTGAGAAGAGCCGGCGGTATGAAGGCGATCAAGATCATCAACGCTTCACTTTTCATCCATGACATCGATAGTACGATCGTCGTGATAAATAAGATGTTGGTATAAAACACGAATAGTTCGCGGATAAAGTCAAGAACCGAATGAAGATTCGCAGCCTCGGGGAACATAAATTTCAGTACGACAAAAACAATCGTGTACCCCGCGATGACATACAAAGATATTCGGTTAAATCCTGATAATCGCGGACGATGGCGTGCCAACGAAAAAAAGTCTTCGAAAAAGAGCAGGAATGTTATAAAAAGCAAGTGGGTGATTATGGTCACCCGGTTATAGGTCAGTTGGAATAAAAACCGATCATAGGCTGCAAAAGTCTGCAAAATGGTCAATAAAAATACGATGATGGAAAAATAGACAAACATTGTCTCCTTTGTGGAAATTGCCAAAAACAGGGTATAGGCGAATAAGCCTAGCAACACGCCAAGGGCCAACAGGCCGATAACAAATGCGACATCTCCGCTTGAAGTATATTTTGGGATGATCAAATCAGCGGCTAATAACGGATACGGCAATCCAACCGAAATCCCCAATAGTATTAGTATTTTGCCACATCGCTTACTGCCGGAGGAATGCAACTTCATGGAGAACCCTCCGCTTTATTATGTGATAGGTAAGTATAGCAAGAAATTACTCAAGGTGGTATCAATTATTTCCGATGACTATTATCGAGTTACACATATCATAATGCATGCCATTTGATATGTTCGGATATGCATACAACGAGTTCTCATACTAAGACAAAATCTTGGTCAGAATTAGATGAAACGATACGAATAGATCTGCCCACGATGCGTAACATGCGTATGGGGGTGTCAGCGTCCCGTTCAAAGCCAAACAGTTTTTTCGAATTCGACTCCTGGAGCTCACCGGTGTAAAATGACAATCATACAACCAAATCAGATTGCATGGATATGACTTGTAAAGTTCTCATGTATAAGCGGGTAAGCCTTTGCCACGCTCAGTATTTCCCCTGTCCGTACGCTTGTTCATGCACACCGTAAACCGCACGCCCGCTTGGCTCGTTCATCGCCTGGAAAGCAGCGTCCCATTCGAGGGCCTTGGCAGTCGAACATGCCACCGAAGCTTCATGGGGGGCGCAACGAGCCGCACTCTCACTCGGAAAATGGCTTGCGAAGATTGCACGGTACAAATACTCTTCCTTGGTACTCGGAGTGTTGATGGCAAATCGTTTCGACGCAACTGCGAATTGCTCATCGGTCACCTGCTCGGCTGCATATGCTTTGATGGAATCAATCCAACGATACCCGACTCCATCGCTGAACTGCTCCTTCTGACGCCACACGATCTCATTCGGGAGCAAATCTTCGAATGCTTTGCGCAACAGCCATTTCTCAATTCGTTTGGAACCATCTGTCGTTTTCGACATCTTAAGCACCGGGTTGAGAGACATGGCCACATCCATGAATTCCTTATCTAAAAACGGAACCCGGCCTTCCACACCCCAGGCAGCCAATGCTTTGTTTGCCCTTAGACAATCGTATAAGTGCAACTTCCCCAGCTTGCGAACCGTCTCTTCATGGAATTCAAAGGCGTCGGGGGCTTTGTGGAGGTAGAGGTACCCTCCGAACAACTCATCGCTGCCCTCCCCTGAAAGCACCATCTTGATGCCCATTGATCTGATAACCCTTGCTAACAAGTACATCGGTGTTGCAGCCCTGACAGTCGTGATGTCGAACGTCTCCAAATGGTAGATAACATCACTGACGGCATCGATCGCTTCTTGGATGGTGAAATGAACCTCGTGATGAACTGTCCCGATCGCTTTGGCTGCAATTCTTGCTGCCTTTAAATCAGGCGAGCCTTCCAATCCGATTGCAAATGAATGCAATCGCGGCCACCAAGCCATTTCAGAATCATTGGTTTCAACCCGGCGTTCGGCAAAACGGGCAGTTACAGCGGCTATGATCGAACTGTCCAACCCACCAGAAAGCAATACTCCGTAGGGGACATCGGTCATCAATTGGCGCTTCACAGCATGTTCCAGCGAGTCGCGGACAGCGGCAATCGCTGCTTTTTCATCAATCGGAGCATGTTTGACTGCTTCATAATCTTTCCACTCACGGTGATACCACTGTACCTGATGAGTTTCTTTACTATAGAAATAGTGTCCGGGAAGAAATTCTTCGACAGCCGCACACGTTCGGTCCAGCGCTTTCAACTCACTGGCAACATAATAATGACCCTCGCCATCCCATCCTTGATACAACGGGATGATACCGATATGGTCACGACCGATGAGATATGCATCCTGCTCGACATCGTAGAGGGCAAAGGCGAAAATTCCATTGAGTTCTTCAAACAATGCACATCCTTTGTCCCGGTACAATGCGAGAATAATCTCACAATCGCTGTTGGTTAAAAACTCATAGGCCGGGCGACCGTGGTAGCCGTCGTAAAGCAACCTGAGTTCACGATGATTGTAAATCTCACCATTTACAGCCAGCACAAGTTTTCCATCCTTGCTGTACAATGGTTGTTTCCCACTCAACGGATCGACAATAGCCAACCGTTCATGACCGATGATGGCAGAAGGACCGGTATAGATGCCCGACCAGTCGGGTCCCCTGTGGCGGATTTTTCGCGACATGTCCAGTACATTGGTCCGGTATTGGGCCGTATCGCCTTTGATATCAAACATTCCAACAAAGCCACACATAGGAGTGCCTCCTTCGTCGATATTCGCGATCTTTAAGGATTAAACCGGTAAAAACTTTTGTCGGCAATGGTATAGAAATGTGTTAAACGTAGCAAGCATACATTTGGGTGATTCAAGAAAAAAAGTATGAAAAATGTATTGTTTTTAAAGAAGACACATGCAAATGAGATACCTTGCTTTTAAAAGAAAGGATTCATCGAATCAGGAACGAAGGACAAGCAACCCACTCGTTTCTGAAGAGAATTTTCCTATGATTTTCGTCATCTGACCATCGGATGCCGTGATGGTTTGATTCCTTCAGGAGCATGATTATGGACAAGCCTTCTATTGTCGGGCATACCCATTTTGTCGCTGAATCGATAAGCGAGCAGTAGCAAAAGGAAATTTCACATGCAAGCATGTTCCTACAATACATCTGAGGTCCAACTTATGTTCTCGGTAATTACCCATCTCCCTAACATAGAGTCTTCCATATGAAATAAGGAGTGCAAAGCGACACTTATGCACCAATTCTATCACATTAGGATCGCGATAATAAAAACGAGGATGTTTTCAGATGATTTTCTGTAATGAACATGGTATTTGTAAAGGCTCATTTTAATATTGGACTAACACTTCCTCATCGATGTATTGTATAAGATAAAATAACTTACTACAAAACATAAGAGTTGTTTACGATAAATCCTCACTGAAAGCGTATGTTGGGAATGTATGAGATGGGTTTAGTGCGTATGTCCTACCTCTAGGGTCTTTCAAAGTAAATAATTATTGTTAGTGGAGGTGATATAAAGTAGTATTAATTAGTGATTTGATCTGTGTTTGTGCTAAGAATTCCTACCCAGAAGGCGTCTGATGAAAAAAGGACCAATGGCAACAACTCTTCTCTTTTCCATGGTTCCTCTGCTAATTGTCGTAGTGCTGATATCGTGTTCTAATGAAGTTCCATGGTATACGGTAAATTTTAATAGCCAGGGAGGAAGTGTAGTCAACGCCATAGAGGTTTTGAAAGGCTCCAAGATTTCAAAGCCTGAACCGCCAACGAAAGTGATAGATAAGGTCAGATCTATCGGCGGCAAAGGGATTGTTAAGGAAAAGAATACGGAATATGAAAAAGCTAAATCATTAGATCAGAGCAGGAATATTAAGATATGAAGAAGATTTTGATTATAACTGTTGTAGTTTTATATTTGGTTGGATTGAGCCTTTTTGCAGGCGGAGTGAATGAGAACACGACGTATGCGAGGACAATCCTTGAAAGGAAAGATAGTGTTTCGACTTATTTCCAACAAGTCGTAGAACCATTCACCCTAAAAAACGGACCGTTGCAACTTACAGCAGTGCCTTTGCTGAGCGAGACATATGTGCTGAGTGAGTATCCTGACATGAAGAACAAGCGGTACAGCACCCCGCAGATGGCAAGCAGGCTTGAGTTACAGACGAAAGCCTTGGACCGCCAGCAAGAGATGAGTGGGATTTTTCTGGTTTTTCTCAGGTATAAGGGGAATGATGAATTACTCAGCTCGAGTTCATTCACTATCGATCCAAGATTCTTTGAGTACATGTTCCTCGACAATGACAAGGGAGATTTCCTGCGTGTCGGTAATCATCCTGTCGTGCGTGCGAAGAAAGTGGATGCATACAACGAGGTCCTGGAGTTCTGGGTAACCTTCGGAGAAAACGAAAAGGAGCGGAGAGAATTCTTTCAGGGTTCTGAAACCGTATACATCTCAGTCACTGATTTCGGATTTGAAGGGCAGGTCATAAGTTATAAGCTGCCAATATCAGGAATGTTCCAAGAAATGCCTACCGAGCCGAATGAAGTTTTGTCATCAATACGTTCAGGCCTGAGGGTTGCCTTCAATGGGGCTGACACACCCGACTTGACTGGACAAACTTTTGGTTCCGTCATCAGAGAGCCTGCGAAACCCTCCAGAAAAGGCTATTCCTTCGAAGGGTGGTATAATGATGCACAATATGGTCAGGCATGGGATTTTAAAAAGGATGTCCTGCTTGATGATATGACGCTTTATGCAAAGTGGAGGGTGAATAATTACTCCGTAACTCTTGATTCCCAAGGAGGTTCTGGAGGAACAAAGAGTATAACTGTGGGTTATGGGGCCTCTATGCCATCTGCAAGCGCACCGACTCGGAGTGGATATATATTTGATGGATATTATGATGATATGGACGGGAGAGGGGCTGCATATTATTCCGATACGATGGAAAGTCTGAAAACATGGGATAAGTCGGAACCTGTGAAATTATATGCGAAATGGATTAGGTTGAAATCCGTAAAATTTGATAGTAGTGGTGGGAGCTCTATCAATCCAATATCCAACATTTCCCCAGGTTCAATCATAGCCGAACCCGCAATTCCATATAAAAAAGGATATGTGTTTGAAGGATGGTATAAAGATACAGGGTATTCGATACCGTGGGATTTTGAAAGTGATAAAATATTGTCAGACAAGATTTTATATGCGAATTGGAGAGACTATTATATCATTGGCGATGTTGGCCCAGCGGGAGGTGTTATCTTCTACGACAAGGGCTCATACAGCGATGGGTGGCGGTATCTGGAGGCTGCCTCCGCAAGCCATGAATTCAGTGAGAAAGTGTGGGGAGGAATGTATATAACTGTAAAGGGGACCGAAACAGCAATCGGAGCGGGAAAGAGCAATACTGAGAAGATAGTGGCAAGGTTTGGCAACTCCGAACCACATAAATTCAAAGCTGACTATGCGGCGAAGGTTTGTGCCGATCTCGTTGTGATTAAGGATGGGGTGACGTATGACGACTGGTTTCTACCGAGTAAGGATGAACTGATGCTATACTATGATCTCAACCATAATCTAGGAGGAAATTACCAAGAGGTTTTTTCTGAATCCGGGTACTACTGGAGTTCTTCGGAGTACAGCGGCTACTACGCGTGGCTCCAGAATTTCCGCAATGGAGGGCAGAACGCCAACTCACGAGATCTCGAATTCAGAGTTATCCCTGTGAGGGCTTTCTGATGAGCTATTCAACTATTCATACATTCAACCATTTACACGGGTGCAGGGATCGAGGAGCCCCTGATGGATGGATATGGCTTTGAACTGCTTGGTAAAATACATTTTCCCAAAGTCAGGAACAGTTCATTCTAGTAGAGCAGTTTATAGCTTTCAGCTGTATTGTTCTGTATGACAGCCCAACTGTGTTTAGGATAAGAGGTAGCCTAAATTCGATATGAATACTTGGTACTACCCGTTTTCACTACCGTAAGAAAAATCGGTTTATGAAAACTTACTCATCATTTTCAAACCAAACATCGTCAGGATTATAGTCAGGACTATCTGCTCTATTTCCCTCGTTGTCAAACATATATGCTAATTTTTCATTTTCCCACCATTTGCGCTTCAGATATTTAAAGCAATCCTCACAGTAAAATCCTGCTTTTTCATTTTCTGGGAGTGACTCCTCTTCCCTGAATTTTATGTCACCATAATTATTGCCACAGCGTTGACATCTCTCTCTCATACAGTTCTCCTTAAATTAGAGGTAGCCCAAAGCAAACTAAGTAGTTAAGTATGGCATTGAGTTGATTCGTTCAAATGCTATAATTCACAAAATGCTTTGTCAATAAAATTAGTGATCTTCTGAAAAGGCTCGTACTTATGATGATTAATCTGTAACTTTTAGTTTTTAGGGCTCCCGATGAAAAGGGAGCCTGAATAATCATAAACTCTTATCAGGGAATCATTTTTGTACTTGATCTCGGGGAAGTGGCATGCCATAATGGGTATACCTAAATAGGGAGACCCAAGATGACACAAAAACCGCAGTTCATCCAGTCCTTCGAAAGTGACTAAACAATAACAGAAAGGGAGCCCTTTTCCTATATCCACCAACAAATTGCGATGTGAATACTGCAAAAATCGATCCGGTGGCGCACCGCCGCGGCACAGACCAGCGTTTTCAGGATATATCTGTATATTTATACAGTGATTATTTCATCAGAAGCTATTTTGAAATTTCCTCTTGTCAATAATATTTTATTATAACTTTTAACGCTTGATGAAGAAAGTTTGATGATTTCCCCTTTACATATCATGATGCTGTACGATAGTGCTATTTTATTAGAATTCGGGTTGCAAAGGTCTTGGAAAAGGGAGAAACTCATTAAGTAGGAACTAATATGTTAATCAGCAACGTGGGGAGACACCAATGAAAAGGCTAGTGCAGTGGGGAGCGGGAAATATCGGACGATCATTTATCGGTCAGATATTTGCCCGTAACGGATATGATGTGGTGTTTATCGATATTGATACCACATTGGTCAATCTGCTCAATGAGCGTCGTTCATATACCGTAGAGATTGTCTCTGACACGGTACAAGAGACAATTGAAGTCCAAAACGTGAGCGCTGTCGACGGGACGAACCAGGCAGCTGTCATTTCTGCCATTGTCCAAGCGGATGTATTATCTGTTTCCGTTGGTAAGACGGTGTTGCCTAAAATCGCCCCGTTACTGGCACAGGCCATCGTTGAAAGGTATCTACACTATCCTTCATATCCGTTGGACGTCATCATTGCTGAAAATATTCACGATGGGGCGGCCCAATTAGCATCGTTTCTCTATCCGCATATGCCTCAAGGATTTTTATTGTCCGGTTATGTCGGATTGGTTGAAACAAGTATCGGAAAAATGGTCCCGATCCAAACTTCGGGCGATCCATTAATTATGAGGGCAGAACCGTTTAATACGTTGATCGTAGATCGATTGGGATTTAAAAATCAAATTCCGGAATGTAAAGAAATCGAAGCTGTTTCTCCTATCGCGGCTTATGTTGATCGTAAATTATTCATTCATAACCTCGGTCATGCAGCCGCTGCCTACTTCGGGTACCGAAGGTATCCCCAAGAGCCGATGTTGGCACGAGTACTCGAAGATCCTGTAGTTTTCGAAGCAGTGCGATCGGCGATGCGCCAGAGCAGGGACGGTTTGCTAACACTGTATCCCGATGCGTTTACCGCATCCTCGTTGGATACATATATCGAAGACTTATTGCAACGATTTGCAAATCACGCTCTTGGAGATACGGTGTTTCGTATCGGACGCGACTTGCCGAGAAAACTACGCCATGATGACCGTTTGATGGGAATCATGCTCGCCATATCGAATGTAAACCTGCCATTCGATCACATCGCCCGCGCTTATATCAACGCACTGCTGTTTGCCGCAAAAGATGAGCAAGGCAATTTGTTTGTACGCGACAGAGAGTTTCTCGAGAAGATCGAAGGGAAATCGTTCGAAGAAACGGTGGTATTGGCTTCGGGTCTTTCATCGGATTCAATCCCATCCGTAATAATGCAAACATTACGGAGAATTCATGATGAATCAAAGGTGAATGGTCTTGAGATAACCGGAGACGGCCATCGAACCCTAATGGAATTACTGTTTGATCATCATGACATCACGGTGAACGCACCTTGCGGTGCAAACGGTCTTTGCGGAAAATGTCTGGTGAGATGTACCGATACCATCCAATTATGTTACAACGACGACGATGCTCGGCTAATAAGTACGGCCCGGTTACACGCCGGATATCGGCTTGCTTGTCGTACGGTTCTCCCGGCGGGCTATGTGGCTACGGTGGAAGTACCAAAAGATTTCCGTGATAGTCACAAAGTGGTGGCCTCTTTTGACGAAGACGATACAATCCAAAGTTCGGTTGAAGATGGGCTTGGTTCCGCTTATGGATGTGCGATCGATATCGGAACTACGACGGTGGTAGTGTATCTGGTCGATTTGGATCGGAAAAAGATCGTAGGGTATAGAACGGCCTTGAACAACCAAAAACGTTGGGGAGCCGATGTGATCAGTCGGATACAGCATGTAGCGGAGCATCCTTCCGGTTTGATTGATCTACAGAAAGCCATCATCGGACAACTCGATCACATGATCGGGCTCCTCTGTGAGACACACCACATCCCCAAATCAAAGGTTGTCCGGATCTCTGCCGTAGGGAATCCGACGATGATCCATCTGGTTGTCGGCGCTGATCCGATAGCCATAGCAAGCGCGCCATTTACCTGTGCGTTTACTGACGAAAAGTTGCTGGATGGGAATGACATCAGATTTTCTCAGTTCCCCAAGGCCCGAATCCATCTTCCCGGTTTCGTATCGGCATATATAGGATCGGATGTTACCGCCGGGATCCATTCATGCGCATTTACCTTTACGGGTAAGCGCACTCTCTATATCGATATCGGGACGAACGGTGAAATTGCATTATGGGATGGTCAGGTCCTTCACTGTTGTTCATCCGCTGCCGGACCGGCGTTCGAAGGGGCCAATATTATCTGCGGAACAGGTGCCATCGAAGGAGCGATAGACAAACTTTGGAAAACGAACGATGTATCATTCGCATACTCAACGCTCAACTCGGCGAGTCCGATCGGCATCTGCGGATCGGGGATTATTGATTGTATGGCGTTGCTTCTTGATTTGCGCCTTGTGGATGAAACCGGTGCGATGGTATCAAAAGACGATTCATCGTTGATCCGAAATGGCGAAAACGGATCGGAATTCGTTCTCGATAGTGACATTGTGTTCACCAACCGGGATGTCAGGGAGGTTCAATTAGCAAAAGCAGCCATAGCTGCCGGGTGTGCCACGTTGTTGGAGATTGCTCATCTGGCACCGGCAGATCTTGAATCCATCATCATTGCAGGCGGATTCGGATCGTACATCGATATTGCAAGTGCGCTGCGGATCGGATTATTACCAAAGGTCGATCCAAGCATCATAAAAGCAGTGGGGAACGCTGCCGGAAAGGGTGCGCTGGAAGATTTATTGTCAGAGGAAGCCAGAAGAACCATTGAGGCGATCCGTGTAAAAGCTTGTTATCATGAACTGTCAACTTCACAACTATTCCAACATCATTACATCGAGCATATGATGTTCGACGAAGGAGTGTGAGATATGGCAGGTACGCGACTATTGGAATTAGCACAGCAAGTTGCCTCACATTACGAAGCCGCAACGGGTGTCAGATGTACCGTTATGAATTTGTCCGCGGGAAAGAATCATGTCCCTCAGTGTCCTTTCCAAGGCATAGATTGCCATGATTGTGCGGAGACTCATCGATATTGTGCCAATCTTTCGTTTCGTTTTGGAGGAAGCTATATCTATTTTTGTCCTTCGTCATTGCTCTATTGGAGCAGTCCTATCGTTCGTGACGGATTGTTGCATTACGCGATAGTCGCCGGTCCGGTGTTGGTCTTCGAACCGGATGAGCTGCTTGCCGAATTTTCACTTGAGAGCTCGACAGTCCAGAACAAACTGGAACTTGTGACCAGATTGCCTATCGAGCGAATCCATGGGTTCGCTGAAAACCTACGGATGTGTTCGGGATGGGCATCAGGTATTTGTGAACAGACGATGAATGAGAACCGCAATCAACTTGATCAACAATCGTTCATGAACGAATACATACAGGAACTAAAAGGGCGTTCGTGGCAGGACAACGTTCAATCAGCAATCGAATCACTCAATAAAGAAGCAAGGTTACAAGAAGCAATTCGTTGCGGTGACAAGAAAAATTCACTTAAACTGATGAACGAGCTGTTGGGAATGATTTTCTTCAAAGGTACCGAAAGTATCGCCCAGACCAGGTTACGTATCATGCAACTTATCCTGATCATCTCCCGAGCTGCGATTCAAGGCGGAGCCGCAGAGGAAGAAATCTTGAACATTAGCTATCGTTGCCAGCGCGAAATCAATCGCTATTCTGATCAGACTTCAATAAGCCAATGGCTTTCGGTAGTGCTCCATCAGATCACCGATATGGTATTCAAGACTAACGATGGCCGCTATGGCCCTTTGATAGCGCAAGCGGTGCGGTTCATCGGAAGGAATTTCGACAAGAATGTCACGTTGAACCAAACAGCGGAGGCGGTCATGCTCAGTCCGACATACTTCAGCAAGCTGTTCAACTCCGAGATGGGAATATCATTCAGCCAGTATGTGAATAAGTTGAAGATAGAAAAGAGTTGCCGATTCTTGCTCGATACCCTCGTTCCGGTTGCTGAAGTGGCTCAAATCGCAGGATTTACCGACCAAAGTTATTTTTCAAAAGTATTTAAACAGCAATTGGGGATGACACCATACGCATTCAGGATACGGGGAAGATTTTATCCTGATGAGACATTCGAAATCCATGAAACAAGTGAAAAAGAATAAATAATTACAAAAAAAGATAAAATAATTATAGAGAGTCTAGAAAAAGCACCCTAAAGTAATACATACTACAATTGGCGGTTTAAAGGGAAGCTGGGTGTGAATCCCACGCGAGCCCGTCACTGTAAGTGTGGACAATCCTGCAAGTTACCACTGGAACAATCCGGGAAGGTGCGGGTGAGGACGAAGCACGAGCCAGGAAACCTTTGCCGTTATTAAAAGAGCTTCGTGGAGCAGGCCAGAACACATCTGGAGGAGTATCGGTATGGCCGACATGAACGCAATCAGTGAATTTTTGCAAAAAGGAAAAGCAAAAGAGGTGAAGGAACTAGTCCAAAAGGCGGTTGACGAAGGATTGTCCCCTGAAGATATCCTCGACAAAGGTCTTTTGGAAGGCATGAATATCATAGGCGTCAAGTTCAAGAATAACGAAGTGTTTGTTCCTGAAGTCCTTATCGCTGCCAGGGCAATGAATGCCGGTATGGAAATACTCAAGCCCCTGTTGGTTGCGGCAAACGTCCAGACGAGGGGAACCGTGGTTATCGGAACGGTCAAAGGCGACTTGCACGATATCGGCAAGAATCTCGTCGGTATGATGATGAAGGGCAAAGGTCTCAATGTCATCGATCTGGGCACCGATGTCGACCCGAAGCGTTTTGTTGACGAAGCGGTTGCCAACAACGCGAATATCATCGCTTGCTCGGCATTGCTCACAACGACCATGAAAGAGATGGAGCGGGTAGTGAAGGCTGTTCATGAAGCCAATTTGCAGAACAAAGTGAAAGTCATGGTCGGTGGCGCTCCGGTGACCGAAGCGTTCAAGAGTTCGATCGGAGCCGATAGTTATACCCCTGACGCCGCGACTGCTGCCGAGGTCGCCCTACAGTTGTGCAAGGCTGGCTGATTACATACGAGAGGAGATAAGCGATGACTGGCAAACAACGGATATTGGGAATTCTCAATGGTGAACAAACTGACAAGATTCCATGGGTTCCCTTTTCCGGGGTTCATGCCGGCGCATTGCTCGGTTACACTGCATTGGAAGTTTCGACCGATTGTGACAAATTGGTCGAATCCCAACTCGAAGTGAATCGTCTTTACCATCCGGATGGGCAACCAGTCATGTTCGATCTGCAAATCGAAGCTGAATTGCTCGGTTGTGATCTGGCTTGGTCAGAAGATGGTCCTCCGAGTGTTTCCAGCCATCCGTTAGCGGATACCGATGAAATACCGACGAAATTGCCACTGCCCACCGAAGGTAGGTTGGTTCTCGAATTGCAAGCCACTCGCCGACTAAAAGAGATAATTGGAAATTCGACCGCTTTGTACGGGATATGCTGTGGTCCGTTTACCTTGGCTTCCCACCTGCGTGGCACCGAGCTGTTCATGGACATGATCCTGGAAGAAGAGTACGTGCGCTCACTGTTAACCTACACATTGGAAGTGGCTAAAAAAGTTTCTGAATATTTGGTGGAAGCAGGAATTGATGTGGTTGCCGTGGTGGATCCGCTGATTTCCCAGATATCTCCCGATCATTTTTCCCAATTCATGCACACTCCATTTTCAGCATTATTCGAACACATCAGAGGCCTCGGTGCGAAATCATCATTCTTTGTTTGCGGTAATGCGTCCAAGAATATCGAACCGATGTGCAAGACCGGTTGCGATGGGATTTCAGTCGACGAGAACGTGAACCTTGCGGAAGCAAAGAAAATAACCGATACCTACGACATCGTCATCGGAGGAAACCTTCCGCTTACCTCGGTGATGCTCTTCGGTAATCAGCAAGACAACATGAAAGCTGTCATTGACCTTATCGACAGCACGAGTGCCCAGCGATTGATCATCTCACCGGGATGTGACATGCCATATGCCGTTCCGGTTGAAAATACGATTGCCGCGGAACATGCTGTGCATACTACTGAAAGTGCGCGCAAGATGATTGCGAATTACGAACGGACAGATATCGAATTCACCGGTACATTACCCGATTACGAACATCTGGAGCGTCCGTTGGTTGAAGTATTCACGTTGGATTCGGCAACGTGTGCCGCTTGCACCTATATGCTCGCGGCCGCTAAAGATGCCGTCGCGGCGATAGGGTACCCGGTAGATCTGATCGAATATAAATATACCGTACCGGAAAATATCGCCCGATGCCGGGTAATGAAAGTAAAACAACTTCCGAGCATCTATATCCAAGGAGCACTAGCGTTTTCTTCAATCATTCCGAGTAGGACCGAATTGGTAGATGCTATCCGAAGGGTAGGTAAATGACCAAAAAACAGATACCCTTGATCCTTGTCACCGGATTTCTCGGATCTGGAAAGACATCGCTGATCAATGCCGTACTCAAAAATCTGGATGATAAACGCATTGCCCTTTTATTGAATGATTTTGGTTCGATGGTCATCGACCGGGATTTGATTGAATCGGACAAGCCCGTCGTTCAGATAAGCGCACTTAATGGCGGTCAGATTTTCTGTAGCTGTCTTTCCGGTTCGTTTGTAAAACAGACGATAGCCATGGCAGCCCTGGATATCGATATGATCATAGTGGAAACCTCAGGTTTGGCTAAACCTTCCACGCTTGTGGAATTGACAACGATCATCGAAGCTCGATCAGAACATGTGATTTTCTATGCGGGAATGCTTTGTGTAATCGATGCCGTACGTTATCGGATGCTCTCCACGGTTGTCGGGAATCTGAATGAACAGATAGTGTATAGCGATATGTTGATCATCAACAAAACTGATTTGGTTGATGCAAATGCTCTGGTGCGACTTGAATCGGAGTTGAAACGATTGGTACCCGCTGTACCGATGATCCGGACGGTACATTGCGATGTCCCCTTTGATATCTTTACTTCATTGCGTTGTGATCGATCAAGATTTCCAAAGGATGTTACCATGTTCGAAGGCTGGGGCACTTATGGAAGACCTTCTTCCTATACCTTTCTTCCAAAAGATAATATCACACTTCAAAACGTTCAAACGTTTGCAGTTGAAGTATCACCGTCTTTGCTACGACTTAAAGGATTCTTGCCGATGCAAGATGGTACTTGGATAAAAGTTGATGCGGTCGGTTCGCAGGTAGACGTTTCAAACACTGAAAAAACACCGCAAGTCGAGCCTGGTCTGGTAGCCCTTTTTAATCCTTCATTCGATGGTAAAGTTTCGATTGAGACAGCATGGGAAAAGGTAGTCGGTTAATATGAGTACAAATCGGTCCCTGATTGTTTTGGCACCTTCCTTCACCCCATCGTTTGAGCAGTACTGCCATAGTATCCGGTATGACGCGTTGGATGACGCCCAAGATGATGCCGATATTGTTTTTGAAGCAGCTATCCAGAGATTACAACCTCGTGTTTTTATCCGTGAAATGTTTATAGACAGACATTTTTATGTACAAGAGGTTCCGGCGGTTGAAATCGATTCAAGACAATTCGTCGGAAAGGCATTGCACATCTTGCAAACGATCCATCGGGTATTTCCGTATGTGGCCACTTGCGGTAATGAAATGGAACAATTCGATCTTGAACGTCTGGACTTTCTTGCTCCGTATTGGCTCGATGCAATAAAAAATCAAGCGTTGGGAACGGCACGAAAAGCCCTTATCGCCTATTGCAAGGAAACACTCGGGATTAGCAGACCTTCCAGCGTGAATCCCGGCTCGGGCAATGTCGATATCTGGCCGATAGAACAGATGGGCACTCTTTTTTCGTTGTTGGATGACACCGTTTACGATTATGTGCGATTAACCGAGAGTTCTCTGATGATTCCCAATAAATCGATAGCCGGATTGATGTTTGCTCCTACCGATGAGAATTATGAAAGTTGTGCCCATTGCGAACGCCCTAATTGTCCTTCACGGAGAGTCCCGTTCGAAAAGCGCTTATGACAAGTTTTGCACTCTGGTAGTATGAAGAGGGATATATACTAACTTCCCATCGACACGGTCTGATTGCATTAGACTTATCTGGCGAACAGATAATGATATATCAACTTTTCTAGATAAGAGACTCTTCATCTCAAGCGATCTGTTTAACCGTACCGATCTGGCGAGTGTCAGGTGCGGGACAAATGGTTTTGGATCGAACCAGATTCCTTTGGAAAAAAGCGATTCTTTCAGTCGACACTGTAATTGCTTCACTTGTTCACTACTGTCGATACCAATCCACCATAGATCACCGTTAGGGCGTCTGAAAGCTCCCAAATGCGTTAATTTCATCATAAACGGCGAAAATTCCACCCTGTCCATCGCATCGGTGATCATCGGGATGTTTGAGACATCCGTTTCACCGAGAAATGCCAGCGTGAGATGGAAATTCTCGGTCAAGGTATAGGAACCCTGGCTTGAATTGAAGCGGAGTTCTTCCCTGATTTTCGCTAATCGCGATTTGTTAGCATCATCAATTTCAACAGCGATAAACAAACGCATTTGTTCCTCCGATACCATAGCATAGCATAGGCGAATCATTTTTGTTTGAAAACAACAGCAAATCAGGTATGCTTGCGTTGAGGAGCTTTATTCATGAGACTGGGAGTGATTGCCGACGATTTTACCGGTGCTACCGATATCGCAGGTTTCTTACAGGAATACGGGATGGCTACCGTCTTGTATAATACATTGAACCAACCGGAAGTTCCCTCTTGGGTTGATGCGATAATCATAAGTTTGAAAATCCGTTCTTGCGTACCTCACATTGCAATTTCCGAAGCATTGGCAGCATTGGAATTTCTCATGAATGCCGGATGTGATCGATTCTACTACAAATACTGCTCGACCTTCGATTCAACGCCGCAAGGTAATATCGGGCCGGTTGGAGATGCGCTCATGCAACGTTTGAATGTGAGTACGACTATCGTATGTCCGGCCTTACCTGTGAATGGCAGGACCGTTTACCAAGGGTATTTGTTCGTCGGATCCGAGTTGCTCAGTGATTCGCCGATGCGATTCCATCCTCTTAATCCTATGACCGATTCGAAACTCTCGCGCTTACTGGGATCTCAAACAAAAAAAACCTGTGCCCATATATTTCACGCAGATATTAAACAAGGTGCTGAGCACATAGCGGCGAAGCTATCCCAGTTAAAGAACGAAGGTGCTGCATACGTTATACTCGACACCCTCGATGATAGTGACCTGGATGTGATTGCACGGGCTACCGAAACAATGAAGTTCGTTACCGGTGGTTCTGGCTTGGCCATCGCGATAGCCAAAGGCCATCGGCATGCAACTGAGCATCCTGTACATCAGCTTGCACCTGTCGATGGACCGACTGTCATTCTTTCTGGTTCGTGTTCTGAGCGGACAAAGGAGCAATTGGCCTACTACAAGGGTAAGGGACCGATGTTTCGCCTCGATGCCAAACGGTGTATGGGTGATACACGCTATCCTGATGAAGTAATAACATGGATTTTGAATCATGGAAGCCAAAAATTAGCTCCGTTAGTGTTTGCTATAAAAGAAGAAATGGATGGCGATAACGATGCTGATAAAAACATCGGAACCGCAATCGAGCACGTATTCGCAACCATCACCGACGCTTTGGTGCGTCACAAGATTCGCACATTTATCGTTGCCGGAGGAGAAACGAGCGGAGCGGTTGCCAAAGCCTTGCATCTTGACGCATATGTGATCGGACCGTTTATCGATCCGGGAGTACCATGGATTTATAGTCTTGATACTACCTTTCAGTTGGCGTTGAAATCGGGAAATTTCGGTTCGATCGACTTTTTTGTCAAAGCTCAAACCTTTTCACACGACAATCAGGCACGCAAAGTAACACTTCCGATGACCTAATACAAGGAGGCATATATACGAAAAGAATCGTAAGAATCGTAGTGACTGTGACTATCTTGCTTTCAGTAGCGCATTTCTTGGCAGCAGATAATCGCACGGGCATGTCATTGGGAATGGTCGGTACTTTACCGACAGTAGGCATAGGCTTTGCCTATGATACGGCCAAGGTGGGAATGGATATCAATCTTCGTTATGATATCACTAATTTCTTGACGCTGAACTTTAGTCCGTATTTTTCGTCGAATGCGATGATCGCTTATAGGCTGTATGAAAGTGAACGGCTGAGTTTTTCCGGAGGCCTTGGATCGGTCGGTTGGTTTGATGTCGATGACAAAGACTTTTTAGTTTCGGTAGGCTTTGCATTGCAGGCAAGAATCTATACTAAAGACAAGCGGCAATACTTTGCAGGTAATTTGAATATTCCATTTAAGCTTTTCATCCACGAATCGAATCCTTGGCCGGAAGAAGATGATTGGGGTAGCCCCTTAGCTTACGTAATTCCCTATCTTGTGTACCAATTGCTTAGCGTAGGATGGTATTGGAACTTCTAACACATC